>Ga0209541_10005164_pt1 | contig 22828 bp, 28 predicted proteins | sample RifCSPlowO2_01_FD_184027 | JGI IMG/M metagenome (GOLD analysis project Ga0209541, IMG submission 184027) | Groundwater microbial communities from Rifle, Colorado - Rifle CSP2_plank lowO2_0.1 (SPAdes) (version 2) | ecosystem: Environmental > Aquatic > Deep subsurface > Groundwater | place...
TAAAGACAAACAGCTATGTTGAATGGAAGCCAAATATAATTTATTACATGAAGTGCAGAGACTTTTATGGAAATGAGCCAAATCCTGGAGAGTGCAGCGCCGCTGTAAGAGCTGTTGAGGGCTGAGGTTGGTTTAAAATTCAATTATATCCCTAGCATACTCTTCACTTAATTCGCTAATAAAATTTGAAAGTAACTTTTTTGTGAATTCGCAGAAATATTCATCCTTGCTTTCTAATTTTCCATTCTTGAGATATCTATTATACATACAACCTCCACCACATATACCTAAAGCTGGACAATCATTGCATTCTGGCATAGCCAAAGCTATTCCGTTAGCAAATCTCTGAAATAATGGTCTTTCTTTTATATTAAAATTAAATTTGCCTTGTCTTTGATATTCTAAAAATCTATCATCCCCCATAAAAGCCAGACAAGGACCAACTTTCCCCTCTGGCGTTACCACGACTTGAGAACCAGCGCCATCGCATTCTCCCCTAAACAGTTTTTCTTCTACAAAAGGCATTATATGCTTGAAGTATGTTCCTTCATATGCACCTTTATTTCTTATTATTTTTGAAGCAGATACTATCTTTTCTACAAGCAGGTCTAATGGAACTGTTTGCTCAAATGGATAACCCTTGCCTATTTGATTTAGAGGCAATGTAAAATTAATATTTTTTGCTCCAAGATCATCTATAAAAAACTGGCAGATTTTTTCCAATTCTCCGATATTATGCGGACCTACTGTACAAAGAATTGAGTATTCCAGCCCATTATCGCGAAGAGTTTTAATGCCGCCTATTACTTCTGTAAATGTTCCCTTTTCGTTCTTATCTTTTCGCATAAGATTTTGGTTATGCTCGAACCCATCCAATGAAACACCAAAAGCAACATCATGGGGTTTTGCCCACTTGGCAAGATTATCTGTAATTAGAGAACCATTTGTTATGACATTAATATTAATCGGCTTGCTTAATTTATCTTTTCTTTTTAGATAGTCTATATATTCAACACTAAAAGTTAATGTTTTTTGATTTGTTAGTGGCTCTCCACCATATATAAAGATAGTTTTAGTCCCGCCAGTTGTCTTTACTTCTTCAGTCCATGAGTCTATCGCAGATTTTGCAGTCTCTATATCCATATTTTGATTTTTAGAATATTTACCAAGATTCTCAAAACAATATTTACAATTAAAATTGCAGTTATCAGTAGTGACTAAAAAAAGAGTTCTTAATTGCCAATCTGCCACCACTTTCTGTGCCTGCTGATATACTTTCTCATCTTCACTTCCAGAATTTAGAAAACCAAGATTATGCAGGTCATTGAATAAATTAGAACTTGAAACACCTTCTTTTAGACATCTTTTTAATTCTTCATATTCTGCGTTAGATAAAAACGCTTTCTTGAGTAATAAAGAATGAAATAAAACTACTCTATTATCAGTTGGAAATATATAAGTAAATTTTGATAGTTTAAGAGTGTCCATTATAAGGATTTACTCTTTTCCCATCCCTTATTTTTCGTATATCTAACTTATAAAGCTCTGGTCTGGTACTAGACGTTGCATTACAAATGCAGGTACCTCTGCAAATACAACTTGGAAGAGTGCTCACTTCTCTATCGGATTCACTCCCTTCAGCAATTTTGCCGTAAAGGCTTCTTGCTTCTTTTATCTGAATAACTCTCATAATTTACTTAGGATTATTCTAGTATTTATACTTTTTGGATTTGTCTCTCCAATTTGCCAAATCTGAATAATTTCACTGTTGTTTAGAAGCTTAAAATTCATATCTTTTGAAATAACAATTCTAGGTTCATGCATGTAACCAAAATATATATTTTTTGTATCTTGACTTAATTGACAATCAACTGGAATCCATTTTCCTTTATTGTAAAACTCCGCCCAAGTATGCAATTGCAAACTATCTTTGCCAACTTGTGCATGCCTTAAATTGATATTGCCTTGCTCTGCAAAGTAACCGTGAACCATTCTAGCCGGAATGTTTATATTTCTGCATAAAGATACAAAAAGTAAACTCTTTCCAGTGCATTCAGCTTCTTTATTTTTTAATATATCTTCAACTTTTTCTATTGCATTTAAATCTTTTAAGTATCTGGAGAGGTCTTTTGGAAAAGAGATATTTGTTATAACCCAATTAAAGACGTTCTTCGGAGTCTTTAGTTTTTCGGCTATATTCTTTGTCAATTCTAATTGCACCCAATCATTATCTTTAAGATATTTTGAGATGTCTGAATTATCCTTATAAGAAGAATATATTCTTGTTTTTAATATAAAACTGAAGTTTATATCTGATGAAAGGTCTTTGTAATATGTATAAGAATATAACTTACTTTTTACGACATTTGATGGTCTTTTAGAAAATTGTATTCCTTTAATCTTCTGAGAATTATCATTTATAGGCAAAGCTAACCATGCTTCTTTCGGCCTTTTATCCAAGAATTCAAAAGATAGTTTGAATGAGGATGTGTTCATCGTCTATTCTAAACTTGCTAGTTTATATATCTGCCACATCTACTCCTCGAAAAACTGCCCGAAACGCTTTCCTTCAGACTTTGCTGTTTCCAATGAGACAACCCAGTATTTTCCTGTGTCTTTTAGCTGATTGGGAGAGATAAAAAACCAACCTTCTCTGTTAAAGCGCAGGGCTATTGCGGGATTTAACCCAATTATCTGGGAGAACATTACAAAATCGTTTATCTGCTCTTTTGTTATATAAATTGAGGTTTTCTTTGAAGATTTTGCTTCTATTACAAATCCTCTCTTGCCGAGTTTTGCAGCAATTAAGTCGCATGGAGAGTTATCATTCACACCAGAACCGGCAACTCTTGCTGCTCTCCAGCCATTTTGAGTTAGAATATCTAAAAGTTCCCTCTCCGCTTTTGAGCCTTTTGATTTGTTGCTCATAACCTGTGAAAGAATAAGCGGTTTATATAAATTTCTTTATGATTGGATTAGACAGAAAGTTTGATAAAATATAACTTGCTCATCAATGTATGACAAGAGACAGAATAAATAAAAAATATATAAAGAAAATCTTGGGAATTTCAGATAAACACATAAAGAAGTATGGTATTAAGAAAATGAGCTTGTACAAATTAGACAAGCTTTGCGAGCTTTCTTAATTTGTCTGCAAAAAATAAAATAAAAAAAATAAAAATTATGTTTATGCGCTTGCACTTAGTTTTGTATTGAGCCTTGCATCAACTTTTGCTTTTATGTTCTGAAGTTTTCCTTCAACGTTAGCCAACCTATCTTTAATTGCGGAAACGTCTTTGCCAGCTTCTTCTGCTTTAGCTATTCTTTCCTTGGCTTTGGCAATTGCATTTTCTGCTCTCGCCAACTTGACTTCGGCAACAGATTTTTTGACATTCTTAAGATTTTGCGCGTTCTCAATCTCTTCGATTGCAGCTTCTGCTTCATCTTCAGTCATGTTTCCAACAGCCCTTAGTTTTGTCTTTAGCTTATCTTTTTTCTCGGCTTCAACATCTCTAAGATGTTCTGTGTTGTCTTCAAGCTTTGATAGTCTATCCTCGATCTTGGCTCTTTGCTCGTCTGTTAGATTGGTGTTTGCGAGAATTTCATTAAGCTTTGATATTCTTGCTTCATGAACCTCGATTGCCCTTTCAAGCCCGACCAACTTCTCTGCCGAAGCCCTTATTCCTTTTCCAGTAGACTCGCCATCAATCTGATTAATTCTTGTCTTAATCTTATCAATGAGCCTGTCGTGGGCATCAAGAGCAGCTTGCATTGCTTCTGTATTGCCGTTTTGGGCAGCTATCTTTGCCTGGATTAATCTTAATCTGGCAATTTTCAGCTCCTGGGCTGCTTTCTTCTCATTATTGAGAGTAAACCAGAGCTTTATGTTTTCCCAGCCGATTTTCGTGCCGGAAGCACTGCCCTCAAGATTATCGTTTATCTCTGCAGACGTTGAGCTATCAACTTCTACCTCGGATGCACTACTCTCCGCAGTTAGAGTCGTATCTGTTTCGGCAGATGCTTCATCTGCATAAACAGAGGCTGTTGCAAATAGCATTGTCACCATTAAAGTGAAAGCTAATATTGCGAATAGTTTTGTATTCATTCTTTCCTATCTTAACCTCCTTTCAGTTATTTGTTTGTTTTTCATGATTATGTATATGAAAATAACTATTTAATAAATTCTTGAAACAATCTGGAACAATGTGAAACAAGTTTATTCAGAGATCCTTTGCTTGCAAAGTACGCCGACCATTCAATTTTGCCCTCTCGGCTGCTTCCTGTAAAATTTTTAAAACTTTCTTATTAAGTGCGTCTGGAACATCGCTAGAAACCTGCAAATCCGGAACTGTTGATTTTACCTTGCTTTTTATTATTAAGTTTATATCTGCTGCCATCTTATTTCTTAGACTTTTTTATCTTTTCTTTTTCCCTTTTTGGTTCTTCTGATTTTTTCTTGGCTTCTTCGTTAACCTCTGGTTTCATAAATGGAAATAGAATAACATCTCTTATGCTTTGTTGTCCGGTTAAGAGAATTATCATTCTGTCTATTCCCATTCCAAGACCTCCTGTTGGAGGAAGACCTACTTCAAGGGCATTTACGAAATCGCTATCATATGGATGAGCTCCTTCATTTCCTTTCTTTAGCTTATCCTGCTGTTCCTTCAAAAGAGTTTTTTGCAATATCGGGTCGTTTAGCTCTGAATATGCATTGCCCAGCTCGATTCCCATGCAGAAAGGTTCAAATCTCTCTATTAATCTTGAATCTTTTCTATGCAATTTGCACAAGGGGGTTGTTTCTTTGGGATGATCGATGATAAAAGTAGGCTGAATTATTTCTTTTTCACAGAGATGCTCGAAGATTGATATGATAAGCATGCCCCAGCTTTTGTCTTTATATTCTATTCTTTTTTCCTCTGCAAAATCCAAAAGCTCTTTTTCATCCATCTTTAAAACATCTATATCCGCATATTTTTTTATTGCTTCTGCCATGGTCATTCTTTTCCAAGGAGTTTTGAAATCAAGAGTTGTATCTCCTATTTTGACTTTTGTTGTTCCGAGAACTTTCTTGCATGCATCTTCATATAATTCTTCAAAAAGAGACATCATGTCGTTGTAATCTGCATAAGCCTGATATGCCTCCATCATTGTAAACTCAGGATTGTGCCATTTGTCAATTCCTTCGTTTCTGAAGTTTCTTGCTATTGTAAAAACCTTGTCCATCCCGCCAACAGTTAGCCTCTTTAAATGAAGCTCTGGAGATATTGCAAGAAAGAGGTTTATATTTAGAGCGTTAAGATGGGTTTTAAATGGTTTTGCTTCTGCTCCACCATAGATTGTCTGGAGATAAGGTGTGTCAACTTCCCTGAACCCTTTGGCTTTCATAAATTCTCTTATTGAATCTATTATCTTCTCTCTTTTTAAAAAGACTTCCTTGATTTCTGGGTTAATTAATAAGTCAAGATATCGCTTCCTGTATCTTTCTTCCTTGTCCTGAAGTCCGTGCCATTTTTCAGGCAATGGGAATATGGATTTTGAGAGAAGCTCTGCTTTTTTTACTAAAACAGAAAGCTCTCCCCTTTGCGTTCTCAATATTGTTCCCTCAAACCCGAAAAAATCCCCTGAATCTGCGTATTTTTTAAAGAATTCTATAACTTTCTCCGGACTATCTCCTTCCTGCAAAATTACCTGAATTTTTCCTGCAGAATCCTGAATTGAAGAGAAAGTTATCTTGCCCATATCTCTTATTGCCATTATTCTTCCAGCTATTTTTACAGAATCTTTTGTTTTCTCACCATTCTTTATCTTCTTGTATTTTTCATGCAAGTCCGAGGACAAATTTTTAACATCGTAAGAATATGGATAAGGATTTATTCCCTGAGCCCTGAGCTCTTTTAACTTCTTTAACCTCTCGTTTTGTATTTCGTCTTGACGCGACATAACAGGAAAAAATAAGGGCGATTTAAATATCTTTAGATTCCGAGAATCTTAAACTCTTTGAAATCCTGAAGATTCTCCTCTTTTTCTTCTATCTTTCTTAGATTTGAGTGTGCAGGACCCCGCTTGCATATTGCAATCATGTTGTCAACCTTTTCCTTGTCACCTTCAAGAAATATTTCCAATCTGCCGTCCTCGAGGTTTCTTACAAAACCTTTTACATTGTTCTTATCAGCATTATCCTTTATGAAACGCCTGAAAAAAACTCCTTGAACTGTTCCGCTTATGAATAACCTTATTGCTTTTTTCATGATAAGAAAAATAAAAGAAGATTAATATAGTTTACTAATCTCTTAAAGCACTTCTAAAAAAGAGAGAGGCTCAAACGATTTTAGTTTTCTGTCAGGCAATATCTTTCTTTTAGTAGCTTTAAGAAATTTCGTATGTTTGCGTACAATGCCAACGATATTGTCAATTGAGGGCCTTGCCCCTGGTATAATTCTTCTTGACTCTTCAAGAACTTTTACAAGCTCTGGGTATTCTGCAAGACGAGGATTGGCTTCTTTCATATCTACCGGACTAGTATAATCTGGGCTAGTATAATCCGGGTGATCTGCTTCAGAAATTCCAATTAGTTCATAAGGCCCTTTGCCAGTCAATAATTTTATAATTGTTGCACCAAATTGATATGCATCAACTTCTTCAGTAAAAGCCCTAACCTCTTTTATCATTTGTTCGGGCGCAGTATATTCGGGAGTAATGAATCTAAGACTATTAAGCATCCCTGGATACGATTCATGCTGCCTATTTGACGCGCCAAAATCAATAAGAGTGCCTTTGCCTTTCTTATCCACAATTATATTCTCTGGTTTTATGTCACCATGCAATACGCCTTGCTGATTAACATGCTTCGCTCCTTCTCCAGCGTCGCATACTGCATCAAGCAATGTATGCTCTTGAAGAGGGCTTTGCTCAATCTCTTCACAGAGGGACTTTCCAGGTATGTAATTCATGGACAGGGCATAGCACCTGTCGCCTTCGATATTTGCTTCATGCAGACGATAATCTGTGCAAAGATTGGGGTGCTCACCAATAGCTTTGCTCATGTCATATTCGTGCAGCAAAAGCGCTGTTGCGACTTGCTTGCTATCTTCGGGGACATCTTCTCTTGCAGCTTTTATGACTATTTCCTTGCGGTTTCTATCTCTTCCCAGATAAACCCTGGCAAGACCCGTTCTGCATAGAAGCCTTTGCGCATCTATGCCCAGCTTTTCTAAAAGTTCCACTATTCTATTTTTCATAACTTCATAGTGGTAAAATTACTATATAAACCTTTCTATTAATGCAACTTCTAAGTAGTAACTATATTGGGGAAGGAGATTATAGGAAGAAAGAGATATATGTTTGCACTAGAAAATTATATTTTTATTAACTCAAAACATTTGGAATGGCATCGCTCTTAGCTTCTTCACTTTTCCCTTTTATCTGCTCTTCAAGGAAAGATTCTTCTATAAGCTTCAAATGCCCTATATCTTTCCAGTCAAGAGCTAAAAGTTTTGCAGCCTGCTTGTCAATTTCATGAGGCAGGCCTGCAAGAATCACCCCTTTCTCGGAAGAGTCCATTATTGCAAAATCAGGGACTTTGCATTTTAAGACATCATGAATAGCATATTTTATAGGCCACTTTCTTATCTTTGATTTTGTTCTTGAGAAAAATCCCTTGTAATTATTTGCAGGGAATGCTCCAAGCATATTTGAAGAAGCTCCAACAAATGAAGTTTCTTCATTCTTGGCAAGAACTGGAAGAGATATTACAAATGAATCTTTCAGCAATTTTGGATAGTATATCTCTGAAAACTTGATAAAACCTTTATTTGTAATTTTCTCAACTTCCGCGTTGTTTAAATCTATCAATCCAACTGAATATCTCTCGGCAAGTTTCGAGTAACCCAGCTTGTCAAATAATTCTGTTGTGTCTGCACCGTCTGCTCCTTCTGCAATAAATACCTCTGAAATGGGATTTTTATTAGCTAAACAGAAACGGAGGACCTGCTCTACAAATGCAACGGGCGTGCTTATTGTTTTTTCGCCTTCAACAATTGACAGATATGGCTTTAGAACAATTTTACTGTGCTTTTTTAATTCTTTTCCGAGATTTATCAGCTCAAGAATCCTTGGAACTGTCTCTGAATACGACCTGAACTTAATTGAAACACCTTTTGCCATGCTTTAATAGCATTTTTGCCTTTTTAATCATTATTATGATTTGTTATAGAATTTTATTTCTTATATCTTTCTACAATCTACCATCATCTTCCCTTCTGTCAAGCTCATTATTCACAATTGAGATTGTCTGGGAGGCAAAATAAACTCTTTTCCCTATTGAAACTGGAATGCATGCCCTTTTTAATCTCTTTAGCTCTTTTGCTGGAAGACCTTTATGGTCACCAAGGATAAAAATGGGATTTTCTTTTATCTCTGCAGTTCTTATATCTTCTCCGTCTGCATCAAGAACGTAAATATTTCTTCCTTCTTTGTGCAAATTCTCCACAAGCTCCAGCATCCCTCTCTTTTCAATCCAGAATCCTGGAAAAACCTCTCTTTTTTCACCTTCTCTGTATTTGTAAAGCATTTTTTTAAGAATTGATGAAACATCTTTCTTTGCAAGATATATTTTATTAACTCCTGTCTTGCCTTCTGTGACTGGAAATATCTCTAAATGCCTTGGAGGGGTCGGGGGTCCTGCGAAAATCATATGCAACTTAGCATCTGTTCTTATCTTGTGGCTTAAGAAAAAAGCAGCAATGACAGTATGAATGGCTATATCTATCCTTCCAGATTCCTGCAAATCTTCTTTTATGTAATTTCCTGCTGTGGGGGCTGTCCGCGAATAATAAATTAGTTCTCTCATGTTTGAGTTTGTGAAATTAACGTTATAAGATTTTTGGTCTGATGGACTATAAGCTATCAATCTTCAATTCTTTTATTCTTTCAAAATGCTTTGAATTGCCTGTAATAAATTGTTCTTTATTCGAAATAGCAATTGAGGCAATTAATATATCTGCCAAGTCCAGCATTTCGCCATTTGATCTCAGATCATTAAAAATCTCCGCTGCTATTTTAGAAGAATTGAAATCAAAACCCAAAATTTTAAAATTTGTCAGAAAATCTGCAACATTACTTTTATCCATCTTTGATAGTTTGGGAATGCCTTTTAATAATTCAAAAGAGTTAACAGATGTTATTGACAACGATTTTCCTTGCTGTTTTAACTTTTCTATTAAGCTGATTGTTTTTGCATCTTTTCTTAAGAAGTTTATTAATACATCTGAATCAAGACAGACCATTAGTTAAATCTCCTTGAAGGAGTCTTTCTTTCTTTATAAATTTCTTTCTTGATTTTATCTGCTTCTTCATTAGACAATGCTCCTGCGAATTTCATTATATTATCTTTATTCTTCTCAAAAGTTAGCTCTATAATTACCTTTGAGAAAGAGCGTTCATTTTTCATTCTTTTGAGCTTCTCGTAAGCTTCATCCGATATTGATATTATCTTAGTCATGCATATATATGTATACATGCATATATTTAAACTTTTCTCTTTTTTTAATTATAAATGAATCATTTGAGGATAAATTCTGGAGAATAAGGAGAATTTAATTGAGAATGAATTCTGGTCTTGCGAAAATATCTTTTTCATTTGTAATTTTATAGCACCCAATGAATCTATCTCCTAAAAAGAGCGCGAATGGAGATTCGAGATTATCTGGCTTTTCTATTACGTCTTTTTCAAATAAGGGTTTTCCTGTAAGTGTCTGCTTTAAACTTTGTGGGTTTAACTGAACAACTTGCAGAACTTCTGATACAATCTCTCCAGGGATTAATATGTCTCTCAGCTTTTGTTCATTGCCTTTTTTGTATTCTTCCACTGCTAATTCAAAGTCATAAAGATTAACCAAATTCTTCTCCTCAAACAAACCTGCTTTTATTCTTCTTAGCTCGAGCATATGGGCGCCGCCAATGTTTTTTCCTATGTCGTCGCAAAGCTTTCTTATGTAAGTGCCTGCCTGGACTTCTGCAATAAACAAAACATCTTTTCCGTCTCTTTCTAAAATCTCAAATTTCTTTATTTCTCTTTCTCGAAACGCTCTTTTTACCCTGCTTCTTACTGGCGGAAGCTGCATTATCTTCCCTGTAAATTTAGCTATTTCTTCATTAAGGTTTTTATCAGTTACATCTTCATGAAGCCTCATAATTCCAACATAGGTTTTATCGCGATGCATAAGATAATCGTTTAAACGACAGGCTCTGTTTGTTGCAACTGGCAAAACTCCAGAAACCATAGGATCTAGAGTTCCAAGATGGCTTGTTTTTCTTAGATTTAAAGATTTTTTAACAAATTGAGAAACACTAAATGAAGTAGGTCCTGTTGGCTTGTCTATATTTATAATCGAGAACTCTAACAATTCCTTTATTGGTTTTTCTTTTCTTATCTTTTCTATGTCAATGTTCATTTTACTTCCCTTTTCAGATAGGCTTGCCTTAAATCCTCTGGAAATCTCTCTATTGCATATCTTAACATTGTCCTGGGCATATCTTTATAGTTTTTCCTTAAAAACTCTTCTAAAACTTTTATATCTTTCTTTCCTACTTCCCTAAGCATCCAACCAGCTGCCTTATGAATCAGATCGTGATTGTCTTCTAGCATAGATTTAGATATTGCTAGTATTTCATCAAAGCGATTGTTTTTGATAAAATAATAGGTAGCAAGTATGGCTATGCGCCTCTCCCAAATATTTTCTGATTCTGCTAATTTGAATAGTATGCTGACCCTAACTGGATAACTCTTGCCAGTATTAAAAATAAAACGCCCGATTATACTTGGAGCAGATAAATCAACAAGGTCCCAGTTATTAATGTATTTTGTGTTTTTGAGGTAAAAATCAAATATCTCTTTTCTTCTTTCTGAATGTTTCTCATAATGGTCTACTAGAATAAGAAGAGCTGCTAAACGGTGCTCATGTATCTTGCTGTTCAAAAGCTCTTGAAGTTCATCTAATTGAATATTTGAAAATTGCTTTGTAATTTTTCTTATGTCTGGAACTTTAAGCCCTAAAAAAATATCCCCCTCGCCATATTCTCCTTTTCCAGTTTTGAAAAATTTCTGAAGAAGAGTCGCCTGTTTTGGATTTGCTAATTTTAATATGTCTTTTTTTAGATTTTCAATGAGAGCCATCAATGCCTGTTCATAGAAGTTCTTTTTATCTCAGCTTCTTTCACTTTTGTAATGTGCTTGCTTGCGAGCTTTTCTTTCTTTGCTTCTTTTATCTGCTCTTTCTCAACAGATTTTTCCTTTTCTTTCTCGTCTTTCTTGTGCTCTTCTTTCTTTTCCAGCTCTTTTTTCTCTTCTGCTTTTTCCTTGACTTTCTCTTTAACTTCTGGCTTCTTCTCTTCTTTTTTCTCTTCTGCTTTATGGAACTTCTCGTGCTTTATCTTGTGGAACTTGGCCTGTTCTGGAATTTCAACAAGCTCAACTCTTACAATATCCCCTTCCTTTTTTGCTTTGACTTTTATTCTTGAAGGAGGATTTGCTTTTCCCCTGAACCAAAGCTCGTTATTGAGATAGATATCCATTTTTACCTTGTCAACGTCTCTCTCTGGAACTTTCATGTGCTTCGCTATAAACTGCTTTACAGCTTTTGCCGCTCTGCCCGCTCTTCTGTATTGAGGGACCTTAAGAAATTCTCTTCTCAAGGGAATTGTGTATATTCTTTCAATTGTTTTTGCTTTTTCTTCTACCATTTTATTGTTATCCTAGATGATTCTTAGGTGTTCTTCTTGGCTTAATCTTTAATTTTGTCTGTCTCCAGTGCCTTCTGTGTTTTGTAAGCTCTGAAGGATGAACTCTCTTTCCTTTTCCAAATTTTCTTATGACTGCCCAGAATGGCGCCCATTTTGTATGTTTTGTTGCAACTGACAATTTAATTTTTTTCTGATATTCCTTCTTCATCTCTTTTTCCCCACCAATTTATAGCCCTGTTTAATTAATTCTTCTGCTGCCAGCCCCATTGAAAAATCATCTCCTGAACAGATTCTTGCTATAACTTTTGTTTTCTCAGAATCATAATGAAGCACCACTGCAGCCCCGTTTATACTATAAATTCTTAAATCTTCTGAATCAGAAGATATTGGAACAAGATGTTTAAGCGATAATTCATCTTCAGATTCTGCCAACTTCTCTAATCTTAATGATTTTATGCTCATTTTACAAGACTCTCCATGAACTCGCGTCCTTTTTTTGTTAATTGCCTACCTGATTTTTTAGCCTTGACTTTCTCTGTAAGTCCTGCTGTGTCTGCCTGCTGTAAAATTGCCCTGATTATCTTTCCTCCGCCCTTCACGAATATTGCAGGTTTCATTCCTCTGTCTTTTCTTCCGCCGTATCTTGTTCTTAATCTTTGAACTCCGACTATTCCTTTAAAATAAATTTGTCTCAAAACAGAGGCTGCCCTCTTATGCCAGAATCCTTCTTCTGAAGTAGGGCGCTGCTTGTTAATCCCCGTCTTAACAAAATCAACCCATTCAGGCTTCTTGAATTCGGGAATTTTCTTAAGAGCATCAGCTAGAAGTGAATTATATTTTCCTGGTTCAATTGATCTTACATCCATTTGAATTACGTAAGCCGTGCTTTACAGCACTAGAGCGGTTCTAACAAGACATCAGATTCAAAATCTGATGGAGACGACCGTTTAGCTTAAAATTATTGATTTTGGTGGCTTTTAAACTTTGCTTATTTTGCTTTTTTAATCAAGGTTATAGTAAATCCAATTACCCTATAATCACAATTCTCGTTTTTTTCCCTTAGTTTTGTTACGATGTCTTTTGCCGTTTGCTTTATATTCTCCCTATTTCTGCCAGAGGCTTTTAAAACGGATATTCTAATCTGCTTGTGATTTTTAAAAGCCAGCGAGAGAGAATCTATAACACCTTCTGTTGTCCCAAATTTTCCTATCTGAAATTTTGTTGTCTTTTTCACTTGACCGATTTTAGAAACTTCTCTATATCCTCCTTTTTTGCCTTGATTGATTTTGTGTTTTTAACTCTGAAGGTACCTGTTTTCATATCTGCTCTTTTAAATAGATCTTTTCCCTTAAAGATATGAACTTCAACATCTGAATGATTCTGCTTCCAGTCTTTCGAGAAAGCCGCGCACATTAGAGCAGTTTCTTTTACATCCTCTCTTGTTGCGTTTCCCTTAATGTTGCAAAATGGGCTGCCTGGAACTTTTGTATGAACTATTACCTCATCGTCGCCTGACTGAGATACAACTAATTCGTTCTGCTCTGCATTTTTGCCGCAGATTACATCTTTTCCAGAAGTTGTACAGAGCTTTCTGAAGTTTATGTTCTTTGTTTTTTCCATGAGAAAAGATGATAAAAAGTCTATTTAATGCTTTTGAATTAAATAGGGCGAGAGTGGCCAAAATGTTTTAGGGCTATGGCGAGAGCTCTATTTTTTGGCTTTTTTGCATAATCTTCTAAAGTTTTTTTCTCCATGAATGCGTCAATTGCTTGCCTGAATGCTTTTGCCCCTTCTTTTATTCCTTTTGGATGCCCAGACAATCCTCCACCAAGTTGCAGGGCACAATTGTTGCCTAGCAATTTCAGAACATCTGGAACTAAACCTGGATGAAGGCCTCCTGATGAGACGGGCAGTACTGACTTGATATTATGCCAATCTTGATGTAGAGTTCCTTCTCTAAATAATTCTTCTATTTCTGAACTTCTCATCTCATTTTCGAGAGTCATTACTTCATCTTTTGGAGAAACAAGCTTTCCAACGACTGTTCCTATGTGAATATTATCTACTCCTACAAGCCTTGCTGAATCTGCCAATACTTGCATTGAAACCCCATGCTTTGGATTTCTTGTAAATGTTGCGTGCATTGCCCTATGAGCATGAATTGCCTGCTTAGAATCCTGACAATGGTTCCTTAAAGTCTGAAGGCCTGCCCAGCCAACTGTTACAATGTCGCACATAACATATTTGAATCCGTAGCTCTGTGCAAATTTTGCTCTTCTAATCATTTCGTTTGTTTCTGCACTCACATTAATAAAATAATCTTTCTTTTCTCCTGTAAATTTTTCTGCTTTGTCTCTCATCTTTGCGCAAAGTTTTGCTCTTGCTTCAAAACGATTAAATTTTTGGTCTGTGAGGTTCTCATCATCTTTAAGAAAATCAACCCCTCCAATCCATGCATCATACCCAACTTTTGCGTGCTCTTCTGTTGTCATCCCAACTTTTGGCTTTGGAACTGTTGCAGTCAGAGGCCTTTTCGGAACTTTCATAAACTTTCTAACTCCAGAGATTCCAAACTGTGGGCCAAGAAAACTCTTTAGCATTATCTCAGGATACTCAATATCTTCTATCCTTAAATTTTTCAAAGCCTTCATTCCAAAGATATTTCCGACAACTGAAGAATAAATTTGAGGCATGCTTCCAAGCTCGAATAATTCAATCGGATAAGCTATTTTTACTAAATCTCCAGAAATATGAAATGCTCTCGCCCTTATTTTTCTAATATGCTCTTTCAGGGTTGTTAATTCTGTCCATGTTCCGTTGCTTGATTCGGATGCGATTCTTCCTATCGCTTCCTCAACAGAAATCCCTGGAGCAGGTTCAAACCTGAAAAGACAAATCAAATCAGTTTTTTTAGGTTTGTATTTAAGGTCTACAAAATCAAGATATTGGCTCATGTTTCTATTTTCCTTTTAATCAGCAAATTGCCCCCCTGATAAATCCTGAAGGAACTATATCTATTGTGGAACGAATTGTTTCTGCGATGTTTGTATTTTTGTTTTCAGCCCGGATTGTTATCTGAAGTGTTGATGCTGGTGCGTCTGATGGTATATCCAAAAGCAGAACATCTGCGTCTTTCTCTTTTCCAGGACTGACAGTGCCTACCCATTCCTTACTTAATGCCCATTTCTGGACCTGGTCTGTTGCAGCCCCCTTAAGACTCTTTATGTCTGTAACTTTTAGTTCATAATCCGTCTGTTCGTCTGATTTTATCAGGCAGAAAAGCTTTCTTCTTCCACTAGTTGCAAATTTTACATCTGCTCCGCCTTCACCTACACATTTAATTCCTATCTGTTCTGTTCCAAATAAATTTTTAACTTCATTTCTAACGCCTGTGCTTAAATCCTCTGTAATTTGCAGACCTGAACACATTATGCTTCTTACAAGTATTATGCCAAGAATAAGCATTGAAACTCCAATAACAAGAACTACTATCGTTCCTATCGAAAGTTCAAGTTGACCTTTTTCATTTATCATTTTAACCAATTATTCCCAATGAACTAAATAATTCTGCACATCCAGGAGCTGTAGGATTTGCCTGACATGTCTGCAGCGTTTCTGAAAGCGAAGAAAATGTTGAGATTGTCCACCAGATTATATATACTGAAATGATAATTCCCAAAGCAGAAAGAAATATTCCCCAAACAGCCCATGCGTTTTTTTCTTTTTTCAATTGAACTATCCCAAAAATTAAGCCAAAAACAGATATTAAAACAGGGAATGCAAAAACCCCTAAAACAGAACCTACAATGCCCAAAACAACAGATGCTATTCCGAAATTATTGTCTCTCCTCTCCTCTTTTGCCATATTTATATTCGGATTATAATATTTATAAAGGTTACTGAAAAGAAATGAGTTTTAATGGGGATGGAGGGAATCGAACCCCCGAATGCACGAGCTTCAGTCGTGTGCCTTCCCACTTGGCGACATCCCCATGTTTAATGGAATCGCGCACGACTTTTAAATCTTTTTAGAATTGTTCTCGAGAATGTTCAAGAACGACAATAAATTAAGATATATAATTCAAATAGTATAATACTCAACAATCTTCATTATAAACTAAAATAATCTTAAGAATAAATGGCTAGAGGTTTTAGGAGAGATTTATTCTCCGAGTGTGCTTAAGTGCGTCTGATGGCAACACTGCCGAGATAAAATATAACGCGGTTTGTCATGATTATGATATCTGCGGCACCCATACTGAAAGTACATTTAAGTATGCTTTATCTGAAATGAGGGGTACACAATATAAATCCCCTATTAAAAAATAAAAAGGTGAGTCGGAGATAGGCCAGATTCTGTTGAAGATTGTCTTTCGACAAACTCTTCATGCTGACATCTGTCTTAGCCCGCGGCTTTGGCGGTTGCATCGGCGAAGTTGCTCGTCCAAAGATGCATAGCATCTTAGTCCGTCAAAATCTGTTAGATTTTGCCGTTTCATCATATCCATCATCTCGCAGTTCCACGCAAGTTTCATAACTCAATGATGGCTGTGCCGTTTCTGTAACAGAGCTCTCCCTCGCGAGAGTATGCTTTCGCATATCGCCCTACTCGCCAAATTAATAGCGAGGATGTCCGGACCTTCCTCAGAAATAAAAACTCATTTTTCAGTTTTCGCTAATTTAATAGCATATTTCCGTGATCAGCTGTCCGACTCACTTGAATATCCTGATAGATTAGAGGTTTTAAACTTAACTATTAGATAGATTTTTTAAGGAATTTTCCTAATAGTTGATATGAAGAAAGAGATGAAAAGGAAATGTGATTGGATAGGTTTTAAGTTTTCAATTCTTGTTTTGATTGTGGCAGCATTTATCTTTACATATGTTTGGTTTTATATAAAAGGTTATAACCCTTATGAAGAGATTAAGGCATTTTCACAGGATGGAGTTGTTGCCCCAGCAATATTTCTTCTGCTTTTTATTGTCTCTTCATTCTTTCCCCTTCCATTATTAACAATAGGGGGAGCAATGCTATTCAGTTTTTGGGAAGTATTAATTTATTCCGTGATTGGCAGTATGCTAAATGCAATTATCACATTTTATATGGCAAGATGGCTCGGCAGAGAATTTATAAAAAATTTTGAGGGAAAATCTAGAATTGTGAAGAAGTTTGATTTGCAATTCAAAAAAAATGCTTTCAAAGACATAATCTTGCTGAGATTATTTTCAATTATACCGCCGGAGATAGTAAACCTTTCTGCAGGCCTCTCCAGCATTAATTTTAAAGATTATTTCTGGAGCAGTTTAGTAGGATTTGTTCCTGCGTCATTTGCAGCCATATTTCTTGTTAAAAGCAAATTATCCGGAGACAATACTTTATTTGTTATATCTATAATATTTTTTATGATTATGTTGGCAATTCCAATAATATACATTTCTGCCGCCAGAAAGTTTACAAAAACAAAATATCAAGAAACCAAGAAGATTATTGGCTTGAGATAAAAAAGTTCTTAAGTTTTGTTTAAAACTTTTGGATGCTCAAGATGCCAGGCATCTTGACATAATCAAATAAAGCAACGAGATTGATATCTCGAGTCCTCGCTTCTAACGAAGCTTCGAACAATTGTATTGATATCCCAAGCTTTTATTTCTACAAAATGAAAGCAAGCAGGAAGGAAGGAAAATTTCTTTTTCTAGAAGATATTGAGAATCAAAGATTCTCAAACATTCATTTTTTGCAAAATGAATATATTCGATTTTATACTTAAGTTGGCTATTAGTAGTTGCATGCTTAAACCCTCGGGTTCTCGGGTCTTACACACCAACTCTATCAACGTTGTCTTCTTCAACGGCCTATATTGTCTCGTCTTGCGGACGACTTCGTACTTAGATGCTTTCAGTACTTATTCGCTAATGCGTAGCTGCGCGGCCTGCTTCATAACAACCGCTAAACCAGAGGCATCCGAATACCGTTCCTCTCGTACTAGATATTCGTTCCACTCAGACAAATGCGCGCCTTGTAGATATCATACAAACTGTCTCACGTATATACTCAAAACTTATGTCTCTGAGATTGATATCTCAGGGCCTCAAACATTAATATGTTTAAGGTTTTGTTTTGTATGGACTATACCATCACCCAATTCTCTTGGGGATCAGCGTGTTAATAATATTTTTTAAAATATTATTCTAGCATTTTAATGCTAAGTCTCTACGGGGATAAATAATTAAATTAACAATTATCATCTTCCCTCGGTATTACCATCTTCTCTTTTGAAGAAAAAGGTTTCACCGATATGAGCTGATTTTATTTTTCGTGCAATTACTCTCCTAGCAGAACTTCGTTCCGCTGGAACTCCAACTTTCTCAAGTTGAAGTGCACGCAACGCCGTGATTTTTGATAGATTTGCGGTTTGATCAGTAATCGTTAGGTTATTCTTTGACGTTCTTAACCCAGCTAACGATCCCTTTTAATGCGTGAACTCCGACACCCTTGGTTGCTTATGCACAACCAGGATAGGAAGAGCCGACGGCGATGTACCAAACCGCCCCGTCAATATGGACTATCGGGAGCGACGAGCCTGTTGTCCTTAGAGTACCTTTTCTGTCACACACGAGTCCTATTAAAAAACTACGTGGGGTCGCTAGGCCCGACTTTCATCTCTGCGTTTCTTGCTGTGCAAAACACAGTCAGTTGAGCTTTTGCCCTCGCACTCAACTCCAGATTTCCAACCTGGATGAGCTCAACATATAGGCCCTACAGATATCTTTTCTGCAGGGTGCCGCCCCAGCCAAACTGCCCGCCTGTTGGTGTCCCCTCCCGGGTAAGCAATTTTAAGAAAAATGAGTAGTATTACATGGTTGCTCCACTCTTTCCGAAAAAAGAGTATCGACGCTCCTACTTATGCTATGCACTCTCCTTAAAATCGCAACAACAAGTTGCAGTAAAGGTTCATAAGGTCTTCGCTTCCCACAAGGCGACACCGGCATTTTCACCGGTTAGTGGATTCAGAAGGTGCTTGTTAGGGACAGTGACCATCTCGTTAAACCATTCATGCACGTCACCATTCAGATGACAAGGCATTACGCTACCTTAAGCACAAAAACTAAATTTTGTTGGACTTTATCATCAAGAATTAATTAATAATTCAAGTTCAGCGTAAAGTCTCTGAGGATTTTTCTTAATTAAATAAGAAATCTTTCCTGCTGATTGCGACTCAATTGCAAATTTTCAGTTATCATTAATCTCTCACGAAATTAACTTCCTATTGCAACTTCTTCATCGTTTTCCAGCATATGGCTGAATTTATTGAGGCCCTTTTTGTTTTGTTTAACATTTTGTTTATCATAATCAAGCTCAATGGAATTAAACCACAAGCTCAAGCCTCATAGTTAGGCCCGCCGTTTGATGGGTCTTAGCTCTCTTGAAAAAGAGTTTGAAACACCACCACTGGGCAGGTCTCACCGGTTATACATGTCCTTTCGGATTTGCAACCGGCTACGTTTTTGATAAACAGTCGGACGGTCCTTGTTATTGCAATCTACAAATGCCTTCTACATATCAAAGACATCTATAGACACCCCTTCTACCAAAGGTACGGGGCTATTTATGCCGAGTTCCCTTAACAAGTTTATACCTTACACGCCTTAGCCTTCTCAGCTAGAACACCAGTGTCGGTTCTTGGTACAGCTAGTTAAATTCTACATTGAGAATAAATTCTCAAGTCCTAGTTTCTTACGAAACTTCGGATGCACAAATTTTTCACGGACTCTAGGAATCAGCAGTTTTCGTCAAGCAGTTCATCTGCATCTTAGCATTACGCTCCGCAGATTTCTCACTTGAAAGCTCTCTCGAGCTTCTGCCTATCCCCAAGCTATTTCGTGCACTAGACGAATCTAACAAGTTCCGGAATATTAACCGGATGTCCATCGCCAGACGCAGTTAAGATCTGACTTAGGTGCTGACTAACCCTTGGTTAATCGGTATTGCCAAGGAAACCTTATTCTTACGGCGTTATCCGTTCTCAGGATAAATCGATCTTACTAACACCAGGATTATCATTGCTTCCCGCTCCATTTTTTCTCTCGAAAGAACTTCTACGCAGAAAGCACGCCTGCCTACCAGACCACTCTTGCGAGTGTCTCTGAAGTATCGGTAATATGCTTAGCCCCGTCAATTTTCAGGGCCTCAAACCTTAATAAGTGAGCTGTTACGCTTTCTTTAAATGGTGGCTGCTTCTAAGCCTACATCCTTACTGTCTCAGGTTCAAGACACCTTTTGTTACACTTAGCATATATTTTGGGACCTTAACTCCAGTCTCCCTTGTTCGGGTCTCGGAACAGCACCTTACGCGCTGACCCCCACTCCTGTTTAATGCAGTCAACAGGTTCAGAGTTGGAAGAAGAACCCGTACCAAAAAAGGTCTGCAGTTCTTATCCGTACTTTACCCCGCTGACAAACTAAACAAGGCTATACTCAGGCATACTTCGACAGGAACAAGCCATCGCCAGATTAGATAGGCTTTTCACCCCTATTCGCAAGTCATCCAAGTGCATGCGCACAACACTAGTTCGGGCATCCATTCTCCTTTCGGAGAACTTCTCCCTGCTCACGACTAGATCATCTGGCTTCGTGTCTTATCCAAGTGACTGACGCCTTTTCGGACTCGCTTTCGCTACGGCTTCACTAATTAACCTCGCCACTTAGATAAACTCCCTGGCCCATTTTTCAACACGTACGTTACAACACCTTAATGCAGTAACCATCATGTAACTAATAGATTTCAAGTCTTTTAACCCTCGGTTAAGAGTACTTTTCAGCTTTCCCCTGCGGTACTAAGTTTGCTATCGGACTTGAACCAATATTTAGGGTTAGCAGTTAATCCTGCCACACAGAGAATAAATTCTCTGTGCCCCAGAACCCGAAGGTTCTTAGGTATTCGGACTTCCAATTCAGGGAGCCCTACTCTTTCGGAGAGCGACATATTATCTTCGGATACGGGACTATCACCCTCTAAAGTATCTCATTCCAGAGAACTTCTCCTCGATAACGCAGCCACTGACCTCCACCACATCTCTTGCTCTCTTTCGAAAGCAGATTCAGTTTGCCCTTTTCCCTTTTCGCTCGCTGCTAGTAAGGGAATCACATTTTGTTTTCTTTTCCTGCCGGTACTAAGATGTTTCAATTCCCGGCGTCGCTTTTCTTCTCAGAATTCTCTTGCGAGAAAGTTGTCCAATTCGGAAATCCTGGGCTCAAAGACCGCATGCGTCTCCCCCAGGCTTATCGCAGCTTGCCACGTCCTTCATCAATGTTCAAACCAAGCTATCCATCTATTAGTGTCTTAGCAAAGACAACCAAAGGTTTCCTCAAGAACTTTCAGTTCTTGATGGCCATCAAGGATTAGAAATCCTTGAGGTCTTTGTAAATTTTCCTTTAAAATTGTCAATGCTATTAGTATAGATCAAAATATTTTCTTCTAAATTTTCCACTTACAGAATTTTAAAATTCTGTGTCTACAGAAATAATTTTCATTATTTCTGCCCCTCCAACTCTTTCGAGTTGAAGGTATGGGAAATACAGAAGCAACTTTCGTTGCCTCTGTCCATTCAATATTTGCATATTGAATGTAAATTCCTTCCTGCTTGCTTCATTGAGTATTATTCTCAGCGCGATAAGCCAATTTAATGGCTCACCACTGATTGGTTCTCACGAACCTTCAGATTTTTTAACTCATCCCTGAGTTTCATCGTATGATGAATATGATGTGTGATTTGTGATACAGCAGAACAAAGTTCTGCTGTCCCTTCAACACTCGCGTGATTGAAGGTGAGAGAATTAAAAAATTAAGTGGACCCATCGAGAATCGAACTCGAGGCTACCCGTTGCAAACGGGTCGTTTTACCACTAGACTATGGGCCCTACAACAAAGCCCTGTCTTGTTTGACTTTTAATTCTTTCGTTATTTTTTCTTTTCAAAAGAATTAACTGCATGGTCTGGAGAACGAAAGTTCTCCAGCTCTCCAACATTTGCATGTTGAATATATGTAAGCATTTAGCAATATTCTAATTTAATTATACTTCATCACACAAAGAGATTTTGTTAAATCTCAAACCAAATATTATTTTTAATTTAATTAAAAATTTAGGAGGTGATCCATCCGCAGGTTCCCCTACGGATACCTTGTGACGACTTAACCTACCTTGTCTTACAAAGGTTCGTCCCTTACGGGCCTCGTCGATGCAAAACTCGGTTGGTTTGACGGGCATTGTTTTTCATTCTTTTGTAGAATTACTAGACGTTTCCACCGCACGGACGGTTTTCCCGTATGCGGCGAGCCCCCAATTATGCATTGGGGTTGGTTCCCTTCATTTAACTTAATTAAAAGTTAAAGTTACTATGAAACCAGCTGACTTCCTTCTTATACTTTTATTTTAATTTTTAAGTAATAAGTTAGGATCTCCTTGGGTCACTTCGCATTCTTTTTCATTCATTCTCATTAAATATCTTTTATAATTTCCATCTACCACCGACCCGTTATAGATGTCATTGCGATAAATCCTTGCGGATTACGGACTGAATTTTGTCTCACGCCCTTCAGCTTAATCATTACTGATTACGCCTGCGATGTCGACTAAATTATTTTTATGCACTATTTTGGTTTTAAAAATAATTGTTGGATTTGCACCAACTAGTTTGCGAAACTGCCAAGCACATTTATTTCGGTGAGTGCAAGGAGCAGGGACCTATTCACCGGACTTTGATAAAATCCGATTACTACGAATTCCAGCGTCACGAGGGTGAGTTGCAACCCTCGATCTGAACTAGGCTGCATTTTATAAGATTGGCTTCACCTTTCGGTGTTGCATCCTTTTGAGTGCAGCATTGACGCGCGCGTGTTACCCAGGGTATTTGGGACGTACTCACCTAACGTAGCCCGCACCTTCCTCCTTGTTACCAAGGCAGTCTGTATATTGTGCGAAAGCAAATATACATACGGGTCTCGCCTGTTACCAGATTTAACTGGTCATCTCACGACACAGGCTGACGTCGGCCATGCATCTCCTCTCAGCGTGTCAGGTAAGCCCTTC
>Ga0209541_10005166_pt1 | contig 22825 bp, 13 predicted proteins | sample RifCSPlowO2_01_FD_184027 | JGI IMG/M metagenome (GOLD analysis project Ga0209541, IMG submission 184027) | Groundwater microbial communities from Rifle, Colorado - Rifle CSP2_plank lowO2_0.1 (SPAdes) (version 2) | ecosystem: Environmental > Aquatic > Deep subsurface > Groundwater | place...
TTTGTCGAGCGCCGCCTTCACGAGCGTACGAAACTGTTTTTGTGAAATGCCGTCTGTCAACCCATAGATGGGGATGATGCACGCCGTGTGCAGCGTTTCTATTTTCGACGTCTTTTCATACGATGGCGACGTGAATTGTAAACCAAATGCATCGCGACTCACCTTACCGCTTAGAAAAAGTTCATCTCCCACTGCAATGGTTTTAGTGATGTACGGCTGCTGAAACCACACCACGCGAATCGAGCCGGTTTCATCAGCAACGAGCGCCTCAACAACATGCATACTGCGGCGTCGAAACCCACGCCGTCCGCGCAATTGTTGAACCACCACGCGCACGGTCGAAAACTCACCCTCCTGCAGCTCGCGTACATCGCTGACGTGCGAATGATCCTCATAGCGCACCGGTAGGTGGTGCACCAGATCTTCAACTGCTTCAATGTTTAATTTTTTAAGTCGCGCCGTGACCGCTGGTCCGCAACGCGGAATTTTACTCACTCGTTCATGCAAAAAATCATGTTCCAAAATCGGACGCATAGTGCTGACATGGTATCAGACACGGCTGAAAACATAAAATCCCAAACACGTTGGGATTTTGTGTGGTGCACCCGAGAGGATTCGAACCTCTGACCTCCAGCTCCGCAAGCTGATGCTCTATCCAGCTGAGCTACGGGTGCATGTGCACTAGTTTAACAAAGGTAGATTAAATTTTCAAGACCTTACCCATGGTGTCAGTCAATGGCTCTTCGCCGCGCGTCAAATCTTCAAAAATGTACTGTTTGAGTGTCTCACGAATTTCGATCGGATCTTGGTCATCAAGCGCAATAGTGAGTCGCGGTGTTGTTGCTTTTTTAAAGGTGAAATAGATGTTGCGTACGTCGTTGTCATAGACAATCCAAAACGCACGCACTTCTTTGTACGGAAACAAAAAACCGCGCCACACGAGCCCTTGATCCGTGATCCCAAATTGCGTTTCACCCGGCTCGCGCATTTCGTGAAATGCAAAAATGATCGTGATGAGCAGCAAAATGAACGCGAACAGATAATTTTCTTCAAAAAAAATCGCGTACACGATGCAGCCGACGAGAAACACCGCCGCGCCGATATACCACGCGCGCGAGTGCGGATATTTTGTGTATTCTGGCACATCCCACACCTGATGGATTGTTTCGCCGTATTCAGTTGTGATTCGTTCGGGCATAGATTTCAAAAGAACGGGTGTAGTATAGCAGATGGGCAGCAAAAAATCGACGAAAAAGAAAAATCCCGGGGCTGTTGCAACTTACGCTACAACGAACCCCGGGGACGTGCTTGACTGACGGCTACTTTCCGATCACTGTCTGCCGCACTTGCAGTATGTGTTCGGTGTGGCATTACGTTGTACCACAGGGTTGCCGTTTTCATTCGTGTCATGGCAGCTTTTTTCGCTTCCGCTGGTTGCGTTCCAAGGCGGTTGTAAGACTCGGGTATTCCACCGAATCAAGCTGGGTTTTCCATGAAACAAATGATTTTCGTAAGGACGCTGCAGTAGGTAGGCTTTCGCTTTTCTTACCGCACTCACTTGTCTTGCGAGCTGCGTAGTATCTGAGTCTACTGCGGAATCTCGCCTCTGGTTGCCGGATTGCAATCCGATCTAACTGTTTGGCAAGTCCGTAGCTGATCACCGTATGATTTTCTCATCAAAGTGCCTTGCGGCTCTCTGGTGATAGCGCTGTCTAACGCGCCATCATGAACGGTCAATCTCTCAAACACATATCGTTTACCTTGACATGGTTCACGATATCCTCACTGCTCATTTTATTCACCATCAAGCGACGATGTCGACGAGCTGATGATTGCTGGTTATGAGCAACCAGAGCCACCTCTTTCGAGATGAGTTTCGCACGTCTCCGTGCTAACCTGTATTACGTTCTGAAGGGTTGCAATTTCCTTCAGATCTGTCCGCAACGCACTCCTTTCGAAGCTCGCCCCGACTGATGAAACGTATATACTTTTTTGCAGCAACTCATGAAGCGATTCCATCCACTTCACTTTACTGACCCGGTTAGGTCAGTGAGCTTGAGCTCGCTGGCCAGGCGCCGGCAGCATGCTTTGTACGTCTGTCGATATCAGCGGTTGCCCGCTTTTAATCGTAGATCGTACAGCTGCGATCTGCTTACACATGCCTCTCAGCTTGTTCAACGCGGGGACGACCGGGGTCGCCACTTCGTTCTTCTGCCGAGCATGCCGTGCATTCAGGTGATAAGTAGTTTATACCCACCGAAATATCTTGTCAAATGTTTTCTGTGGATAAGTGTGGATAAGTTTTAAACAAGGCGGATTCACTGCACGATCATTGACGAAAAAAACAGTTCGCGATATAATTCGAGCACAAAAAACGGCGTACGGAGAGGTGGCCGAGTTGGTCGAAGGCACCACACTGCTAACGTGGCAGGGGGTAAAACTCCTCGAGGGTTCGAATCCCTCCCTCTCCGCCAATTTAAAATCCCCACCGTGGTGGGGATTTTAAATTTTCATAGGTACAGAAATGTTAAACATCCATGTCGCAATGTTTAACATTTCTGTACCTTACCAATCAGAGCGAACAGCAAACCGCGCGCCGCCCTACAATTTTTTATCCACATCACAACCCACAAAAATTGTGCTATATTGATACCAATGACAATGTCATTTTAAAAATTCTATGTTATTAGCTCCTTCACTTTTAAAGGCGCCAATGTCGGCTATTCTTATAGCTGCAGCGACCTGTTTCCTTTTATTAACGGCCAGTTCGGCAAACGCTCAAACAAGCACGAGCTACTACAGCGCGACCACGCAATCAGCCTGTACGAGTGCGGGTGGTGAATGGTGTCCAGCGTATATGGGTGGCACGGCATGGTGTACGATGCCGGGTGGCTGTCCAATTAATGACGAAGCAACGTGCTCGTCAAAAGGACGCACCTGGTGTCCACCAATGAGTGGCAGCAGTATGGGATGGTGCTCGATGGCAGGTTACAGTTGTACCGGCGGCACAACGACGACGAACACGACCACACAAACAACTACACAACCGACCACAACGACAAATACCACGACACAAACGACTACGCAGACCACAACAACTGCAGCACCAGCTGCAACGCCAGCAGCAACTTCATATTACACCGCGACAAATTCAGCAGACTGCATAACGCGCGGCGGTGAATGGTGCCCCGCGATGAATGGTGGTAACGCATGGTGCGGCACAATCGGTACCTGCCCGATCACTGATAAAACCACGTGCGAGTCAAAAGGACGATCGTGGTGCACCTCGACCTTTGGTGGTGGTGGTTGCACAACCGCCGGCTATGATTGCAGTGGCAACTTTAAAGGACTGCCAGCGACGACGACACAGACCCAACAACAAACTACGACAGACACAGCAAAGACAACAACTGAAGCAGTGAAAACAACAACACCAACTCAAACATTCACCTGGCCACAAACAAAATCAGAGTGTGACCAATACAGCGCAAAATGGTGCGGTGGTGACACGTCTGGCTATTGCACCATGCCACAGAGAAACTGTTTTGTGCCAGCAAAACCCGGATTCATGACATGCTGGGATGGGAACATGGTGAGCTACACTTCGGTGTGCGCGACCATGCCCACAACTGAAATTGCGTGCGGTCAAGCAGGAAAATTCTGGTGCAACTATAATGTGTTACAAAACGGAACGGCACAAAGCGGTGGCTTTTGCAGTGCAGAATTGTGCTCACCAGCGCCACCAACCGGCAAGATGACCTGCCCTGACGGTCGCACCTTTGCCGCATCACTCACCGAATGCCCACACAAAACACCGAAATCATTCACCTGTATCGATGGCGCGGTTGTCACTGACATGAGCGCCTGTTCAGTGGTGAAAAAAGATGAAGTATCGTTGTGTCTTGAGGCAAAAGGAACGTGGTGCGCCGATAAATCTGGTTCGTCAAAAGGATTTTGTGCGATAAACAACATGACGTGCAGCGTGAAACCAGAACCAAAAGAAATGGACATTGCAAAGCGCGAAGCAGAAAAAAAAGTGATTGAATTCAAAAAACAACAGACAGAAAAAGAATCGCAAATGACCGATCGTGACCGATTCAAAGAGCGCGAAGTGAGTGAAGCGGCTCAACAGCGCGGATTACAACAGATGAAATCAGGGATAAAAAATCTTGAAAAAAATATCAAAGGACGCAAAGCGCAAATTGAAAAAATGCAAAAAAACAAAGTCGTTGTTGATGAAAAAATTGTTGGATTGATTAACAGCGCGCTCGAACTCGTTACCAAGGTTCTCAATGCAGCGTCATACGACGATGCGCGTGATTCGATGGAGCAACTGCCAGACTACTTTGAGGAACTGAACGAAGTATTCCCGAAACTTGAACACTTGTCGCGTTTGCCAGCAGTGGTGAAATCGCTCAACAAACAGGTTGCACGCTCTGCAAAATCACTGAAGGCGGCGCAAACACTTGCCAAACGGCAAAAGCTCAGTCCAGAGTTAGTTGATGGTGCACAAACAGCACTTGATGCGGCGCGGGCTTCGCTCAAGACGTTAGGCGAAAACGCATCCTCCATCGAAGATATTGAAGATTTTGTGCAGACTGAAGTTGTAGACAAGCTTGAAGCAGTCGATGATGCAGCGGAAACAGTAAACGCCCTTGGCAATTTGAGAAAGCACACGACGCAGCTGGAAGCAAAAGTGCGCATGATTCAAAAGAAAATGGTAGCCGCGCAGAAAGCAGGTGCTGATGTTTCAGATGATGAAACGGCACTTGCAAAACTCAAAGCAGCTGTTACTGATCTCAAAGCGCTCGCAAAACAGAAATTAACGGCTGATCGTGTGAGCGAGGTGCGAGAACTCATCGAAACGGCAATGGAAGCAGTCGATGACTTGGAAGAAAATCTCAACATCGATGCACCTGGAAATTTTCAGAAAGAAATCAATAACTCGCTCCAACAGGGCGGCACTGATTTCAAGGAATTGCAGGTCACTGATCTCGAAAAACTGATCGTACGCGCCTTCAATACTTCATTCAAACGAAGCGTGACGCGCAACTTCGCGTTTCAATAGAATTCGCGAGGATTCGAGGAGGCTCAACCATCAGACGTTCGGCGCAACAGCAGTTGTTGCGATCGTCAAACCAGCAATGCGCGTGGCTCCGACTGCGCGCATTGTTGTTATACACGCCGCGAGCGTTGAACCAGTCGTCACGACGTCATCAATCAAAATGTATGTAGCGTCTGCGCGCGGCTGTTTCAGCGTGGTGAACGCAGTGAGTAGCTGTGTCGCCCGTTTGTCAGCGTGGAGTTGTGCTTGTGGCAATGTGTGGGTAATCCGACGCAGCAGAGTTGCGTCAACATCGCATTGCGAATACACCATCTGCAGCTGTTGTGCGAGAAGAAACGATTGATTAAACCCCCGCGTGGCTTCACGACGTGGATGCAGTGGCACCGGCACTAACAGTAGTTTCGATCCGCTAAACTGCTGTTCAATTTGTTTCAGTTGTTCGACCAGCCAACGCGCACAGACGCTCACCGCCACATGCACACAGCCATATTTGATCTGATGAATTGCACGACTCACTGGTTCGCACGAATACCGATGGGCTGAAAAAATCGTTGCGTCATTAATCGTGCGCATCGCAGCGCTCGAAACAAATCGTTGTTGCTCGCACGCGTTGCACCACCATGCGTCTGCGTCAAACGAAAACCATCGACCACACCCGATGCAAGAAGCCGGATACACAAATTGTGACAAAAAAATCCCCCCTTTCATAGCAATTATGTAGCGATTATTGCGCTCGCGGCGCCCATGTCACTGATTCTACCTGCCACGAGCCGCTTTTGACAAGAGAAAGCGTGGCTGTTTCATATACCACACGCGCATCCGTGCCATTGACGTAGGTGCGTTGCGTGCTCACCTCAACCATTGCCTTGCTCGTTGATTGCGAAATAATTTTTGCTGACAACGCGACGGTCGTCACGGCGGTAAACGAATCTGCAGAAACAGTGACCGCTGCTGCGATATTTTTCTCTGCCCACTGTTTCAAATCTCCGGACAGTTGTGGCAACAGCTGTTTTAAATTTTCGGCTTGCGCGTCTGATGAATATGTGCCGAAACGCGCAGCGAAATCAATTGACACACGTTTCAGTTGTGCCTCCTTCGAATCTTCTGGTGGCGTCTGCTGTTGCACGAGTTGCTCAGGCGCGACTTCTTCGACCACGGTCGGTGCTGCTCGCTGCTCAAGCGCATTCGGCGTTACCGTAGTTTCATTTGTTTCATTGTTTTCAGAGCCGCCAGAGGATCGAAAATAAAATATCACGGCAAACACCAGTGTCACCACCACAAGTGCGGCGACGATCAGCAGGGTGATTTTTTTTGTTTCTGCTTCCATAGTTTTCAATATTATACAGTCGGCGGTGCTGGCGGTGCGGCGACCGGTGATTCTGTGGCCACTACCGGCTCAACAACTGCTGCAGGCATTGATGCGGTTCCTTCTGCAACCGCTTCAATTGACGGCACTGCGGGCTGCGTTTCTGGTGCAGGCGAGCCGTCTCCACCAGCTGCTGCGGTTGTTGGCTCAGGATTAAATTCGAGCGGCACCACACTCTCGAGCGCTGCCTGCCCGCCCGCGCCTCCCTGCTCTTTTTCTTGCTGCTCCGACTCCTCGCGCGCCTTGCGACGTTCCTCCTCAAGTTTCAACAATTGCTGTGGATTCGTTGTCACGATCTGATCTTCATTATACGACGCAACGATTTTAATGGCCGCATGCTTTTGACCGGCAAAAAATATTCCCTCACCAACGGCACTTTCAAGCAACAAATATTTTTCGCCTTCAGTCAACATAAATGTTTTTGCCAAATTGTCGACTGATGCGGGCGATTGTTTTAACAACAATTGAATACTTGAGTTTGTCACGATAGCCTGACCGTAGGCTGATCCGAGAAAATCGTTCACGTCCTGCGTGATCGTCGTGACACCGAGAAAATATTTGCGTGCACGCTTCACGAGGGCAAAAATAAATCGCGCCGAATCTTCATGTTGCATGAGCCACCACGCCTCATCAATAATCAACGCACGCTTCTTGCGACTTGAACGCACGACATTCCAAATATAATTCACGATGGTGTAAATCGCCGTTGGTCGCAACTCATCTTCAAGATCACGCACGCAATACACGACCAGCTGACCATTCATGTCAACATTCGTCGGTTGGTTCAATAACCCTGCGAACGTGCCTTCGGTGAATTTCTTCACCTTCACTAACATGTTTTCTGCGCCAGTCATTCCCTCAAGCACTGACTGAAAATCACCAATCACCGGTGCTTCAATTTTTGTCAGATCCGCATCTGGAGTGATGTCTTTTTTCGCAAAGGTTTCAAGCAATGCGCGATCAAGAATTGAATCTTCTTCATTTGAAATTTGCCCAAACATGATGCGGAACAAACCCTTGAGTGTGATAACCGCACTACGAATGATATCCTCAGTCGAAATCTGTTCGCCAACCGGTCGCGGCAAATCAAATGGATTCACTTTTGCTTCAGAAGCAAGTGAGATGTTGATAAACGTGCCCCCAACGGCGTCGGACAATTGCTTGTATTCAAATTCCGGATCAATGACAATGACGTGGACGCCGACCATCAATAAACGCAAAATTTCCAATTTCACGGCGTACGATTTGCCGGCACCAGACGTTGCGAACACGACTGAATTCGCATTTTGCATCGAAAATCGATCAAACAAAATCAAACTGTTGTTGTGACGATTGATGCCATACAAAATTCCGTTGTCGCTCGTCAACTCAGCTGACATGAACGGAAATGATGCAGCGATCGGCGACGAATTCATGTTCGCAGTAATCATGAGCTCATCATTGCCGAGTGGAATCGTTGAATTAAATCCTTGCTCTGATTGATACAAAACTTTTTTCGTGTAAATCAATTTTGAACCAAACATTCCTTCGATGTCTGCCGTTGTTTTATCCAGTTCCTCAAGTTTGCTCGCATAAATCGTAACATAGAGCGCGAATTGAAAAAACTTTTCAGAGCCTTGCGACAACGCGTCGCGCAATGATTCCATGTCGCGCAGCGCCGTCTCACTCATCGGATTTCGCGGAGCGCCTTTTTCCGCGTCTGACACAATTTCCGCTTCCATGAAACCAACGCGTTCTTTGAGCTGCTTCAAAATTATTTCATTCGGCACGGGATAGAAAAACATGCCAACGTCAAGCGTCAGCGCCAAATTAATGATTGGTGAAAACCAACCAACTCCAATGTAGCGCGGATAGGTCACGACAAACAACGTGCGCGCATACACGTCGCCGATCTGCAAATATCCCGGTTTGATGTTAAACGATGCCGGCGAGATGATGTCGCGAATATTGACAACACCGGTGCGATAAATGCGCTCCGCTTCAAGCATCGCGCGCTCTTCTTCGCCACGCCGTTTTGATTCATCTTGCTTCGTCGGTTTTTTCGGCGCCTGATTTGTCTGGGGTGTGTTGATTGTGATCGGTTGGAACGCCATAGCTATGATGCTTCAACTTGCAACTGATCCATTGCCACAAGTTTTTCTGTTAAAAATATATCGGGGTTGTAGACGGTGTAATAGAGTTCGACGAGCCCTTGCGTGTCGAGTTGTGTTACCTGCAACCCCATTCCCTGCAAACCGCCGAGCACGAGCGACAGACGCAACTCAAGCGCTTTTTTTCGATCTTGAAACTGCGCTTCTTTCGCACGCACGGCCTTGCCCGGCGAAATCACCTCGCCCATGCGCTGCCAAAATGACTTTGCTTTGTTTGATAACGGACTGAACGGCACGACCACAAAAAATCGCTTGCTCATAATCTGACCGAGTTCGATCAACTCTTTGACAAATTGCCGATAATCGCCAATCTGATTTCGCAATAATTCATTGCGCTGAATTTTTTCCGCCTCGCGCAACCGCTCGAGATACGCATCGATATTTAATTTACGCGATTGAATCACCACTTGAATCGGAAAATCAAGCGAATTCAAAAACGAAACATACGACGAAATGAGCGCGGTCTGTTCGTCTTCTGATTTCAACGCAAAATTTATTGATGACACGAGAATGACTGACCGTAGCGTGCCATCTTTTAAAATCACCACGTTGTCCCGAATTTCTGCAATGTCAAGATATTGCTGCGTCGACGCATTCGGCTTGTGACCGGCGAGCTGTGTGCTGTGCATTGTTTCAACTTTGTCTGCCATATGGTTCAAAGAACATCGTCTCGTTCAGGGCGATAGACGCCACCAGTGTTCACAATGAGCGACAGCTCATTCAGCCGGCTCACGCCCACAAATTGTTTGCGCTCAAATTTTGTGGCGACAATAATTTCTTCGCGCTGAATAAATTGCCGCAAATACGCGTCGCTCAAATCTTTTTGCCACACGCGAATTTTTGGCTTGCGCATTGTTTGGAGCATGTTGAGCAAAAAATAGTGGAATGATTGGCCGTTAATTTTGACAAAGGCGAGCGTTAGCCCAAGGCCAGCGAGAATCACCGATACCAAAATGAACGCCCAAAACGGAAGTATCACTTTCATCAGCGCACACACGAGCACCGTTGCAAACAAAATAATGAATTGACGCGGCGTCACCGGCCCCAACAATTTTGGTTCTGCATCAATGAATTGTGGAACAACAAATTGCTGTGGCATACATTAAATACTTGAGAAACGAATTTGTGACAGGAACTGTTTGATCGCTACTAATTCATCTGTCTCAAGGCTTGGTTTGCCCAGCGATTTATTTTCCGCGCTCAACTCTTCGACTGAACGACCACTCACCAAACTTTGTTTGAGCAAATCGCGATACAGTTTAACTGGTTCGCTTTGTTCGACCGCCTGCACGGCACGAATTTTTTCATGCGGTCCATCTTGCCCGATCACCTCAATTTTACTCCGAATCTTCTGAATACGCACGGACACGTCCGGCGACAGCCGCCGAAAATCAACGAGCGTCATGCCGCGCAGCTCATCAACCGGTCCCACAAGGCGCGGACCCGACCGAATGTCTGATGACTTTTTTTGCTTCGCTGCTTCTTCTGACGTTTTTTGTTTCATCGGCAGAATTGGCACATCGGCGTCAATAAGTTGTTTCAGCTTATCCGGAATTTTCGGTACATATTTTGGTTCTTGCTGCGGCTGGATTTGCTGCGTCGGTGCGACCGACTGAGTCGAAGGCGTTACTTGTTCAGGTGTCGGTGCATTGAACGTCACGGGTGCCACATGCGATCGCGCCGCTTCCCCCGGATGCGCCGCTTCAGGCGATTCAATTTCACGTCGCGTCTCTCGCCGAATTTCTTCGACCGCATCTTTTCCAAACATTGAAACAAATCGTTGATTGATTTCTTTTTGCGATTCACGCGCCTGCGCCTCGGGTCCCGCAATAATTCCCGCAGTTGCTTGTTGCACGCTCGCAATTTTTTCCATGACCGAAAATTCTTCGCGTTTTTTTTCAAATCCGTTCATTGTCTGCTCAAGGAGCGTTGACATTTTTTCAACTTCGGGCGGCGTCAAATCAAGCCCGCCGGTTTCCGCATGCTCACCGAGCAACGCGCGCGTTTGCGATGCATCGCGCGCACCACCGACGCGCGCCGCAACGATCGATCGCCATTTTTGTTGCACGTCCGCACTGCGATCGCTCAGCGGTTCGATTGCGAGCACAGCTTCAATCATTGATTGCTGTTGTTGTGTTACGTTTGAATCTGCAATTGGCGCGGCCGCGCTCTTTGCCACACTGAGCTCAACTGCTTCCTGTGGTGCAAGCACATCAGTTGCCAACGTCGTCGGATCAATACGTGGCCCTAAATCTGAAAATCGATACACGCCGATAAAATTGCACAGCCGTTTCATGATCGCCTGCGCGCGCCCCGCACTTAACCCAAACCCTTGATCAAGCAACGTGCTTTGCAGTTTTGCCGTGATTGCTACCATATCAAATATTTGCATTTGTAACAGATCACGCACATACGCTTCGACCGCTGGTTTAATCCGCTCCGGAATATCAGCAGCTGTTTTTTGAATTTCTATGAGCGCGGCTGCAACAGTTGTAACCGGTTGCTCAACGGGATAAGGATTTTTTTCCGGCAATGCGAATCCAGCCGCAGCCATCACCTCACCCAAATCCGGAAAATACCAACGAATCGAACCGCAAAAAAAGATCCAAATTTTTTCCGCCAATCGGCGACTCTCTTCTGCGGTTAATCCAATGCGCGCCGCAATCGCGCCTGGCACGTCAGCGAGCGCAATCGTGCGCCCCGCCACTCCACTCTCCAGCATAATAAGCGCATCGATCTGATCATCATTCAATCCAAATGTTTCAATCTGCGCGCGATTAAACGCTGCAATTTCAGCACTGACCAAATAATTTTGTATCAGGTCTGGCATCGAGAGGTAATTGTCGTAGTGGATCGTAGGATTCATACGGCAGCGTTATGGAGCGGCGGGTGGATTCGGAGGTGGCGGCGGATTCATAATATTTTGCATCAACCCGCGCACGGCTAGACCAAGATTCGCGTCCTGCTTCTCGATTGCTTGCGTCACAAAATTCGCGCGCGCCTTACGTTTCAAACCACCCGGATCCTGCTTCGTAGTCAAACTTTCATTGATTTGTCTGAATGCTTCGCGCAATGTCGCCTGCGCATTTTGCGCATTTTGCGCGTGAATAGCTGCATACTTCTGTCCGATGATGGACTGTACTGGCGGAACCAAAGAATCTCGATCAAGATTGCTGATCACCTGATCAAAGCCAGCATCAAGCGCCGCAGCAAATTTTATGCCTGCATCGCCTTCCCACGTGTCAAAGGTGCTGCTCCTCCGACTCTTTTTGAGTCGAATATCAGACGGCTTGATCAGTTGCTCGGTAGCGCCGCCGCCACGCGCGCTTTGTCGCGATAAGATTTCCTGAAGCTCACCATTTGGATCCGCGTTAATAGTCGTAATTTTTGCGTTCAACGCAGCAGCAGCGGCGCGAGAAATTTCGTCCAGTCGAGCGTCTTGCGCCACTTGCTGCACGAATTGCTGTTGCCGCTGCAACGGAACGGTAACCGCCGCATTCATCAAATGCTTTTCAGCTTGATCCTGAATTCCTTTTGCACGAGGATCTTGCACGCCAGACAATGCGCCGTGTTTATCCTGCATTCCCTTCAGCTGATCCGCAACTGCATTTGCAAATCCTTCTTGCGCCTGATCAATTGGTTGCTGCTGCCCGCCTGCTGCCTGAACATTCGCGGTGAACGTCAATGCTGCTTCTTTGAGTTGTGTATCCGGCCGTGCGTGATCAATGTCTCTGTCATACGCCTGATTTGCCGCTTTCTCCTCTGCGTCTCTGCTCAAATCGCCCGGAATATTCGTTGCTTTATAGTTGCTCACGAGCGAATCCAGATCAGACTTCATCGCCTCCTGCTCTGCGCCAATGCGACCCTCAATTTCTTTCTCAGTCTTTGCGTCCCACGCAGAACCCATCTCAGCTTTCTTTTTCGTCACCTCTTTTTTCTGCTTCTTTTCGTAGTAATCATTAATCATGGACTTTGCCGTATCAAGTTCAAGCGTTGAGATGTTGCCGCTCGCGATGCTCTCTTTCATGTGATCAAGCAATACCTGTGGATGCGTCTTGCCTTCTGCAGTAAAAATTTCTTTTTGATACTCGTTCGCTTTTTTGCGCGCTTCGACTGCTTTTGCGTCGTACGTGTTTTTCTGTGCCAATGCTTCGGCGCGCGCCGCAGCTTGCTCTGCTGGAGATCGTGCCGGATCATTCGCGGTCTTCATGTAGGAATCAAACTTCTGCTTTGCGATCTTGTCAAAATGCTGCCCAAGTTCTTCGGCCTCCGCTGCCTTCGTTCGTTTTTCGCCAAGCTCACCAAACCCAAATTTGGATGCGGTGTTTTTCATTGCCTTGTACCCAGCGGCAGTGCGGCCACGAGCAGCTGCGCCAAAAACCGGTGATAGCGCTTTTTGCACCGGTGTTAATTTACCACCCGAAATCTCATTAGCCAATCCGCCAGCCTTACCCAAAAACGAAGTGACTGGCGCACGTTCCCCAACAAATCCTTTTTTTGCTGCGGTCGTGATTGAAAATGCGCCTTTGCCAACTGATTGCTTGCGCAAAAAACCGAGACCGCTGCGCGCTGCGCCCGTCAATTGCTTGTTCGCAAATCCGGAAATTGATTTCGCGGCGCCCCCCGCAACGCCCACTGCCCACTTGGCGCCAAGCATGAAGATCACGATCGGGACAAAATAGAGCGCGAGATTTTCCCACTGCGAAATTTTTGTCGCCGCGATTGCTGCAGGCGCCGTTGCTTCAGTTTCCGCAAATAATTTGCTGCCTTGTACCGATTCTTTCGTCAGATTAAATGCGTCGTCGCTCACCGCAATTGACGCGAGCGAAATCCAGACAATGAATGCCACGATCGGTCCGGCAATCAACTGCTGATTAAACGCGTGCCACCATTTGCTCGAAAAACTTTTGGTGACTGGCAACACTTTTGCAACAAATGCGATTGGCGACGCCACAATTAAGAACCAAAGCGTCACGATACGCACAACCAAAATGATGTCGAGCGAGATGACCGCAAGGATGCCGATGAATGCGATGATGGTGGTGAACACGTTTGCACCGATTGTTGAAAAAAAGTTTGCCGCGATTGAACCGATAAGATCGCCGCTTAATTTTGCGCCTTCAACTGCGGCCTGCGCCGTGAGCGTTGAAAAATCTGCTGCCTGTGCGCCTTCGAGTTGCGCATCTTTGGTGGCGAGAGCCAGCTGTAGCCACTCTCCCACTTGAAACATTTTGACGAAATTGCCGGCTGCAGTTTCCGAGTAGCCGCTCACGAACGTCATCATCACCACTTGCGACGCGTCGATCAGCACGCCGCAAATCAGTTTGCTGAAATTCACGAGAATGGCGGCAAAGAAAAAATCTTTGAGCAAGCTGCTCGCCTGGTATGAATTGACATTGAGGATCGTTGCAAACGCGATGACGAGCAGCGCAACCACGAGAAACATGTTGGCGATGTCGCGCGTAACGGTCCAGCCGATTGTGACAATATGCGATCCCAGAAAGCTGTTGTATTGGCTGACGCCAATCAAGAAGTTCATGAGAAACAAAAATATGCCGCTGAACAAATCGGCGAGTATGTCGGATAGCTGCCAGATGATGAAAATCCAGACGAGCAGCGTGCTGCCTGCTTCAACACTCGCTCCCCAGACGCTGCTCAATGCATTACCGGCAAATCCAAGTGCGCCACCACCGAGTTTTTTGAGCGCGGTGCCAGCAGCGCCAGCCGCATGCGTTGTATGCGGGGCAAACAACGTTAAAATCGGCGCTGAATATAACAAAACACGCCACGCTGCGGTGTGTTGCTCGGCGCGGTGTTTCGCGATCTGTCTGACGATGTTAAATTTGCTGAAAAAACGTCGCATGTGAAGTTCACGAGCGAGTGGAAAGTTCGTTGACAGTATAGCACATTCGTGGGAAAGTGTGTGTATTCATTTGTCGGCTATGACACCAAAAAAAGCACTTGTCCACTTTGGCATCCGCGCGCCGCGCCAGATCAGCCCGATTTCCGTTGGACTGATTCACGCTTCATTTAAAGTTGAGGCGCGCGACGGCTCGCTGTTTGTGTTGCAAAAACTTCATCCAATGCTCGCACACCCTTCGCTGACCGAAGATTATGCCTCGGTCACCGCGCATTTGGCCGCGCGCGGCGTTCGCGCGCAGTCCGTCGTGCCCGCGACTCATGGGGTACTCTCGATTCCGGATGATGCGGATCCAAAACGCCGCTGGCGATTGCTCACGTTTGTGCCGGGTCAGGTATTTGAATCAATCAATACCGCGGCGCGTGCCCGTGCGTGTGGCGCGGCAACGGCGGAATTTCAACAGGCGCTTGTTGATTTGCGCTATCGGTTCAAATCGCGGCTTGCGCTGCACCCGTATGATACGCTGAAATTTTATCGCGCGTTTGCCGCAACGGCAAAAAAATTCGCGCGCCATCCGCTCATGGCTGCGGTGCGCCCCGATGTTGATTTTTTGCTGCGCGAATTGCCGAAATTGCAGTTGCCAAAAAATTTGCCTGCTGCCGTGGTGCATGGCGATTTAAAAATCTCAAATTTTGTGTTTGACCGGCGCGGCGCGCACGTTTCAGCGATCATTGACTTGGACACCTGCGCGCGATTTCCTGTGTTGTTTGAACTCGGCGATGCACTCCGCTCATGGTGTGGCGGCCGCGAGGATGATCCGAAGAATCGATTTAATCTGGCACTCTATCGCGCTGCCGTTGCCGGCTATGTCGACGCAGCGCCACGATTCTTGCGCGCGCGTGAGCGCGCGCTGCTCCCCCGCGCCGTCAAATTGATCGTGTTGAATCTCGCATCGCGTTTTTTGCGCGACTATTTCGAGGACAATTATTTTGGCTGGAACCATTCAAAATACGAAACGCGCCGCGCCGCAAATTTGGCACGAGCGCGCGGACAGATTGCGTTGTATCGGGATCTCGCAAAAAAATTAAAGTAGTGCGTGATATTTTTCTAGAAGATGTAACGCTTGCTCTTTTGAAATTGGATCATAATACAAAACCGTATCACCATACGCGAGCGGTACAGCAAACATTTTATGAATGAGCAGCGGGCCCCACGACCATTTTGAAATCACCGATCCGTCGGCCTGTAGTATTCCACCGTGCGTAAATTCGTTTTCATTTTGCGACAGATTTTTATAGAGCACCAAAGTTCCCTCCTGCATCTGCTGCGCCTCTATTAATTCACCACAGGCGATCAGGTGTTCGATAAAAAAGCTGTAAATAAATCCACCAGTTTTATTGATTACGGATGCATTCTCATGGAGCCCAAGCATGAACAAAAAACAGTTATAGTTTTTATCAGCAGTTGGCGGTGGCGCTACCATCTGTAATTCTGACGGCAAAATCGGCATGGTGTTTCGAAAAAATAATTCCGGAACATACCAATTCTTTTCGTTTTCTGTGGATACGATTTTGTTTAATTGATACCTGATCGCTGCTATCATATTTTCTCTACATAGTTTATTACGAGATCAAGAGCATTAATCGCATCTTGCTCTGTTTTTGTATTATATACCTGTCCACCCAATTCTGAAAAAATCCGACAAGTGATCGCGGAATCATCAAGCAGAACGCAGTTGCCAACCTCAGCACCACACGCAGCAATGGTCTCCAAAAAATACTCACCGCATGCATCAGCCTTACACTTTCCGAGCAATGCAGAGCTATGAATCACATCAAATGTTTTGCTTAAAATCGGCTGATGCGGAAGTGTAAAACGGTGAAATGAATCCATGTTATCAGTCGCCAAAATACAGTGATAATATTTTCTTAATGTTGAGACACGTGTGAGTATCTCGACTGAGATATCGATGTGCGCACAATCATCTATGAAAATCTTATACAAATCATTTGCGTCGATACCAATATTTTGTGCAATAAGCGCATGTACCTGCTCACTGGTCACCTCACCTCGCATCCAAGAAACGAGTGCATCCTTATGTTGCTTGAATAAAAAAAATTCAATTTTTTGAAAATACTCCGAAAGTGGATGATTTACATTCTCAAGACTAAACCAAAATTTGTTATACGAAAGCACTCCGTTAAAATCAATAAACAATATGTTTCTTTTCTTCATAATTAACTCTGGCTCTCGCCATTTTGCATCAGCTGTATTTTTTACTATTTGCATGATTCTAAATCATACGCCGAAATCTCGCTGTCAACAATCGAATCATTTCCGCTCAAATAAGCCAATTTTAATCAAAGTGCCCTTGACAAACCGTTGTTTTCGTGTTATGGTTGTTTTAGTGGCGCACCGTATTAACTTTTGTACGGATGTGCCCAAAGAACGACAGAACGGAGGGAGTGATGCAGTTCCGTCAAATCAATGCCGCGTGTGCGGGGCTCGTGTGTGGAATCGTGTTTGCGATGTTGCTGCTCGGCGGCTGCTACGAACTGACCGGCGAGTGTTCGCCAGGGCCCTGCGCCGATGCGTCGGTTGCCAAGGACGGGGGTGGCAATGGCACGGACAGCTCGATCGTCGGAAGCGACAGCGGCGGCCAGACGGATGCGAGCGCTGTGGACGCTGGCGCGGACGACGGCTCGGTCGCACAGCCCGAGACGAAGAGCGACACGCCGATCGCCAAGCTCTGCCCGCCGGCAAAGCGGCCGGATGCGACGATCGAGGTCGCCTACAAGGGCGAGACGTTGTGCCTGTCCGCGTTTGAGAAAACGGCGTTCGAACTGCTCGACTCGAGCAAGGGCGTGCCGGCAAACTCGTGTGCAGACTTCGGTGATCCGGACTACTGCTTCGCGGAATTCGCTCTGGGCCCGGCGACGGAAGAAGGGTGCTTCAATGTCACCCTGACGTATCCGCAGAGGCCAGATGCCCAAAAAAACCCCTTCACGTTCCAGAAGTGCGATGCCGGCACTGGGCTGTGCGATCACAAGAAGGTGAAGGATGGGTGGACGGTAACGAATACGCTGGACGTCAAATCGAAGCTGTACACCTACACGGTCTTCGAGCCTGACGGAACCAAGGACACTCGCCCGTTCAAGCTCGTACCAAAAAACTAGATCATCAACACACACACCGTCGGGGTGCAGACGCGAGAAACTCGCGCGCCTGCATTCCCGGCGGTAGTTTTTTATTCCTTTACAATAATGTAACCTTGAAATGGTGTAAAGTATTTTACATCTGTTTTCTCACACAAAAGATTACCCTCTAGATCCTTCCCTCCATATCCTTGTGTCTCCCCATTACAAACATCCCAATTATCCTTCAGCTGCACCCGCGGCTTAAACACGCAGAACCGCTCGCCAATGCCAACTTTGCCAGCCAGAGAGTATTGCGAGATTGACGCAGGGGTCGCGACCTCGAGCTTGCCACTATTTGCGCCAGCGCTCCCGCCCGAGACACTACACGTCGGCGTGAACGTATACGCATGGACATACTGGAAGAACGCTGGCTCGCACGCGCCGTCGTCAGACGCGCCGTCACCTGCCCACGTGCCAAACGCCCATTTCAAATCATCGGATGCGGCAGAGCAGACAGCGCCTGCAACCGTGCCGTTCACCCCAACACAATCCTTGTCTGTCGTGCAGGTGTGATTATAATCCGCAATCTTGAATCCATTGCCATCGTCAAACTTGCACACCGCCGCCGGCTTTGCTGGCGTCGAGCACGCTGGTTTGTGGTTGCGATACATACCTTCTTTGATTAACGCCGGTGAGCCATCGCCCCACGCAATTTTTAATCGACGAATTGGCATGTGATTTTGGTCCGCAGATCCGTAAAACTGCACGTTGGCCGCAACCGACCCCTTGCCAAATACAATGCCGCCCGCGTCATACACCCCGTTGATCGTCATCCCGTATTTGCGCGTCAATTGGCACGTCCCACCACGCGCGCCCGTGCAGGTCGAGGGGTCGAGCGCGAACAACGCCGGCGCTTGAGCGACGCCAGACAGTGTATTGTCAGATTTAATCACCTCATCAAGAGGGCTCTGTTTGTACACCGGATTGTAATCGATTGACGTGACAAACAATTTGTAAAACCGCGCAAACAATTTGTTGAGTGCAGCCGTGCCATCGCCAAGTGTCACTGATCCAGCCAGTTGGTTATTATCTTTGGTTAAACAATTCGCGCCACCCGTCGCACAGCTATAGCCGCGCGCGCCATCACCGCCGCCCAACGCTTCGCTGAAATACAAACCAGTTTTCGTGCTCGCACCTTTGTGTGTGAACACCAGATGGTTCGGCGTCTGATTTGTTTGGAGTGATCCATAAAACTGCGCACTTGGAACGAGCGCCGTCGCACTATTCACCATTATCGCAGCTTCGGTCACACCAGTATCAGGCTCATCAAGTTTGGTGTACACGCTGCCTTGTGGATACCCGCCCCACAATCGATGCGTGAACGCCACATTTTTTCCATCATCATCGGTTTGCAAAATTTGCGTGCAGGCGTCGCGCAAATGGACACGCACGTCCCATCCAGCTTGCAGAGTTCCGTTTTGCTGTGTCATACACGAAGCTGCATCAATGCCATAAAAATCACCCTTGTCACCAAACCGCAAACGCAGCGTGTATCCCTGTTGCGCTCCATACTTTGAATCATTTGTATCGCCGCTGCAGCTCTGTGCTGCTCCATGCAAATTCTGGGCTGGCGCAACTCCATTATTAGTTGTGACGATATCACCGAGCCAAAAAGCGTTATTAAATTCATTCCACACATATCCATTACCACCATCACTACTGTAATGATCATTCCAATTCACAAATGCTTGATTATCAATACGCACAAACCAAATCTGTTGAAATGTTGAGTTAGGATTCACGTCCGCAAGTTGACGAACATACGCCCGGCCGTTAGCTCCCTTCCCGGTCCGCGCAACGCCAGTCACCGCGATCGCCTTTGGATGTTTTGGCGTGACAGCACTTGATTTGGTCTCCCCGCCCGGTTGACAGGTAAAAAAATCATTCGGGTCTTTCGTAGAATCAGTAGAATCAAATGGGCTGCACGGATTCTTCGCGCCCCCTGCAGATTCACCGCACAAGACTTGACGACTCAATTCTGTCAGTGGCGCCACACCAGCTTCCGAAAATGCATGATGTGTTGGATCAAAGAAATCATACGGCCCCTCGTAACCCCACGCGTTTTTCTTATATTGAGTCACGTGATTGCCGACCGGGCATTTGTAGCTCGGATTCTTTTCTTTCACTTCGTCATACCACTTTTGCTTCGCGTACACGCGCACCTTGCCATCATCAACAATTTTAATGACAAAACCAGCTGGGAAAAAAGTATTTTTGTCTGTTGCCACTAGCTCAACATAGTCAATCTCGCGTGACTTCAGGTTATTCGGAAGACCTGACATCCCGTAGTCCTTATAGCCAGTATACGAATTAACATCCTTCTCCCCCGTTACCACATACTCAACAGAGCTCTGATATTTATACGACATGACGCCACTGCTTGCACTCTTCGCACGACCACGCGTTGCCGCGCAATAATATCGCCCCTCGCCAGCAGCCGAAACTTTGAACGCGGCACTGGTGTATTGGTTGTAGACATCCGTTGACCCAATATCAATTGGCAGCCATGTCAAACACGCCTGCTCGTCGTTGCGGCCATTCACATGTGTACGAAAATCTTTTTCAAGGCAGTAGCCTTTCCAGCCGTAGAATTTCGTTTCTTTAGTTTTGAATTCGCACTTGCCATCGTCATTTGAATATTGCCACCCGAGCGTTTTGTCATCACTTGCTTTTGACGCAAAACTTTTCAATTTAACGACGCGCTCATCAATGCACTCATAATCATTGTTGCATGATAGCCCAATCTTGGAATGCACCTTTGGATTGTCCGCAGTACGCGACCCTTCGACAAACCAACCACCGCTGCACGTTCCGGCCGCGATTGCGCCAGCGTCTGTTTGCTGCGTTGCCTTGATTGCAATCTTAGCAAACGGAACGGACAACAGATGTGTCTGCTGTGTTTTTGGATCGTTAAATTTAATTTCATCCGGAAATTTTACCATCGCTGAAGCGCTGGAAGGGTCTTCAACCGTTGCTTCATACCACCATCCATGATCGTTTTCCTGTGCGACAACCACGTCGCCTTTTTTCAAACCGCTTTTGTCCCCACCCGGATAGGCGAGGTAACCAATCGCAACACCCGATTCAAAATCACCGTCATCATATTTGATGTCATATTTTCCTCCTGCCTGGCTGGCGATTTTTCCCGGGTACCATCGAATATGCCCGGGTTCAGACGCCTTCCAGCGCGCAAGCACTGCCTCGCCATCTTTGCCTTTCACTACCGCATCATCAAGCGAAAAATATCGTGGCACGCCCAATTTGCCATACTCAATTTTTTTGTATGAACAATCACACGATGCGTTTTTAATGGTAAATGGCGCTGATTGACCCGTTGCCTTCTGATATTCATCAAACGTCGTCCACTGCGACGGCTGCGTATTCCATTTTGGCGCCACAAATCGATTCTGCTCGCACACCCGCGCGTGCTGATAGCCTTGCTGCAACGCGCTCGGCACGCCGAAAATATTCGATGCCGCAATGACACTCACCGGAAATGGTGAGTCTTGCTCTGGATAACCACGGCATGAACTTTCGGTGAAAAAAATCGGTTCAACCGCTGCTTTTTGTTGCATAAATCCCTCGATCGGATACCAGCATTGCTGCGCGTAACAGACACCGTTAAAACTGACGTTGCCAAATTCATTTTTAATGCTCGTCTGTACCGCGCTGCTCGTGAACATTTTCGCAATGCATGATTTTCCATTATTCGCGCCGGTGTTTTTCGCACACGTTGCGTCCTCAGGTTCAAAACCGACGCCCATCAGCATGTTGCCGGATTCAGCCTGTGCCTGACTCTTACTAAACCACCCGACCGTGTCTGGTTGAAACTTATGCCACAATGAATAGCCGCTGAATTCAAGTCCGTACCAACCAACATTGCGCGAGACATACCGCTCGGTGGTGAGCGGCAGCGCGCGCGACAGTTGGTCAGCGGGCGACAACTGCTGTGGCGTCACCCAATTTCCGCACTGCCCGACCGCGCCGGAATCTGTTGACAATTTGTTACACACACCCAACTGTGTGCACACCTCTTTGTTCTTTTGGCTAATTTTGTCAAACACTTTCACCGAGCTCTGGCACGCAAGCCACTCGGCGCACGTGCGATCGCGGCGAACTTTCACGACCGTATTGGCATCAGGTGCCGCAACGCAGAATCCGCGACCATAGGCGACAATTTTTGCAACCTTCGCCACGCCGCTCGCATCGTTGCAATTCAGTGCACTCAACGGCACAGTGCCAGAAAGCGGTAATGCCGGATCATAATCTGGATTTGGAAGCCATCGATCTGACCCGACAACCAAACCAAAATTTTTCAACTTCGCCAATTGACTTTGACAATCAGTTGCCACAAATAATCCGTTTGTCTGTGCTACATCACAATCGACCGCTGCCTTATCAAGTGCCCCAAGTCCACCTGTGCCAACTGGCCCCACGAGCACCCCGTCTTTTGCCTGATCGCCAGCCGCGACATTCGCGTTTTTGAGCACTTGCGCGCACGCCACATCAGTCGTCGGATCTGATTTGCAGTACGTTGAGAGCGTTGAAATGTTTTTGTCGCCATTTGAAACGTCATCCAAAATCGTGCACCCTTCTTTGAGACTCACTTTGCCGTTGCACGTTGCCGTGTCGAGGCGCGAATTTTTCATGAAGAAGTATGAGCGCCCCGCCGGATCATCTTTCGACACATCCGCGCGATGAACGAACTCGGTGCACTGATCAAACGTTTGATCGCACCGCGCCGTCATGCCGCCATAATTTGCGTCGCCGTTTTTGTACACGCCATAGGTGTTGCCGCCAGACACAAATCCGGCGTAGCACGGCTCAATCGTCCCTTCAATGAACCATCCGGAATATTCCACACCCTTGACCTCTTTTTTCTCGTGATACTCACACCGATGTTTCGCGTCTGGATATTTAAAGTACCGCTGCACGCCGTCACTGGTGTTAAATGTTTGACACCATTCTTCTTCCTGCTTGCACGCGGTGGTCGCATAATTTTCCGGATTGTTCATGCGATGCACTGTTTCTGATTTGCCATCGACCGTGAGCCCGAGCGCACTGCATCCTTTTTTATCAGCCGGACAAAACGCCGCTGAATTTGCAACGGCATAGACCAAATCATCAGCAGGAATCACGCGCGACACGCTTCCGAATTCAACGGTGCGTTCCGAAACTTCTTTGGTG
>Ga0209541_10005170_pt1 | contig 22811 bp, 25 predicted proteins | sample RifCSPlowO2_01_FD_184027 | JGI IMG/M metagenome (GOLD analysis project Ga0209541, IMG submission 184027) | Groundwater microbial communities from Rifle, Colorado - Rifle CSP2_plank lowO2_0.1 (SPAdes) (version 2) | ecosystem: Environmental > Aquatic > Deep subsurface > Groundwater | place...
AATAATCTTTTTACAGAGATATTGGGGTCTGTAAGAAGAGTCGACATTATTCAAATCTTGGACAATGAGATAGGTTAACCTATCTCATTTTGTCTTTTGATTCGGAGATACTGTCACAACCAATGCCTTTTTAAGCTTACTTTTACAGTATTAAATATGAAACATAAAAAATTTATGAGAAAAACACGAGAATCATTTAAGCAAAAAAAGTTTCCAGAGCCAAAAAAGTTATCTATTCAGAATATAAGCTTAGAAACGAGAAAAGCACTTATAGAAGGAACTATCGAAAAAATATCGCAAACAAAAGGGCCAACCATTTTTATAGTTTCTGATGGAACAGGAACGCTTGCATTAAAAGGATTTCAAAAACCAGGGGAAAGAGCATTTCCAGAAATTAAAGAAGGAGATGTTGTTAAAGCGTTGATAGATATAGGGGAGTTTAAAGGAGAAATTGAAGGCGAGATAAAAAAAATATCTAAATTAAGTGAAAAAGAAAAACAAGTATTACTAGAAAAAATAGAAAAAGAGCAAATATCAAGATCTGAAGTTAAAGACATGTCTTTTTTAATCAAAAGCCCTATCCTTGATAAGCTAAGAGGTCGATTTGTAAAAGCTGCGCAAGAGATTAGGCTTGCAATTATACAAAATCGTCCGATTATCGTAAGACATCATAACGATACTGATGGATATAGTGCAGGATATGCATTGGAGCGAGCCATACTTCCATTAATAGAAGAAGAGCAAAGCTCTGAAAAAGCAGGATGGGAATTTTTTTTGAGAGCGCCATGTTCAGCTCCTTTTTATGAAATTGATGATTCTATTCGAGATACTGCCTTATCATTAAGAAATGTGGCAAAATTCTCTAATAAAATGCCATTAGTTATAATTACTGATAACGGCTCTTCTCCTGAAGATTTGTTTGCCATTAAACAGGGAAAAGTTCACGGCATGGAGTTTATTGTAGTTGACCATCACTATTCTCGTGAAGATGTTATCAGCAAAGAAGTCTTAACACACATTAATCCCTTCCTTGTCGGAGAAGATGGAGCAAAGTTTTCAGCAGGAATGTTATGTACAGAATTAGCTAAGTTAATCAATCCAGGAGTTAAAAATATAAACCAAATCCCTGCAATGGCTGGTCTTGCAGATAGGATTGATAAAACAAATCCTGAAGCAGTAGCTCAGTATCTGAAAATCGCAGAAACAGAAGGTTATTCAAAGAATTTGTTGCATGACATTTCAACAGTGATTGATTTTGTCTCTTCTAAAATAAGATTTATGGAGGCACGAGAATATATGGAAGTAATTTTTGGAGAACCAAGAGAAAAACAAAAAGAATTAGTAGGATTAATGACTCCTTACATACGGAAAATGGAGGAAAAAGGATTAACAATATCAAAAGCAAATGCGAAAATAGAGAAATTAAATTCTATTACCTTGCAATCTCTAAACATAGAAGAAACGTTTGGCATGTTTGGTTTTTATCCAAAACCAGGAATGTGTGTTGGTATGATTCATGATGATTTACAAAAAACCAAGAGTATAACTAAATTAGTCTCAATAGGAGTTATGGCATCTGCGATAACAATAAGAGCAACAGATGATGCAGATTTTTCAGTTCATGACCTCATTACCTTTCTAAATAAAAAAATTCCAGAAGCATTTGTTGAAGGTGGCGGGCATAAAAATGCCGGCTCAATTACTTTTCTTCCAAACAAAAAAGAAGAAGTTTTGAAAGCACTGAAAGAATTTGTGAGGAAGTGATTTCTAGGTTTGAACCACTTAAATAACTATCAAAAGTCCTAAAGTTAGAGAAAAATATTAATATCTTATTTTTCTGCTTGATAAATGGAAAAAGAGAAAATAAACGAAGAATATAGTTCTAAAGGAGAAAGAATTATTGCAGAGATTTTAAAGAAATATAAGATTAGTTTTATACATAATAAAGAAATACATTTAATAGAGAGACATAAAAATAAGAATTTTAGAAGGATTTGGTATCCAGACTTTTGTCTTCAGGATTATGATCTATATATTGAGTACATAGGAAAAACAAATGATTTAGATTATATGGAAGGAGTTAGGAAAAAAATAAAAACCTTTGCTGAAAATAAAATTAAAGTCTTGTATATTTACTTTGATGAGATATGGGAGCAAAAAAATAGTAAGTGGTATCTAAAAAAAGATTTTGAATATGGATTAATTTTAAGAATAGCTTTTAATTCACAATAATCGATCAAAACAATTTAAAAACCCTTTTTTGTTATTAATTCAATGAGCACCAAAATTTCAAGTGATATCAAAAAAATATGGCACTGGATTTGGAATTCAGACTCTTTTTTAAGCTGGATAATAGCTTTGATATTAATATTTTTATTCGTTAAATTTATCTTCTTCCCCACGTTATCATTATTGATGGGAACCCCCCTCCCTTTAGCAGGAGTTGAAAGCTCTTCAATGGACCATCAGGTTGTCAAGGATGAAAGAGGTACCTACACTATTTGCGGACACGACTATGGAGATAAAAACAGAAATTACAAGGATTTTAACGAGTATTGGAATATATGTGGAAAGTGGTACGAAGATAACGGTATAACAAAAGAAAAATTTTCTCAATTCCAGTTAAAAAACGGATTCAAAAAAGGAGATATTGTTATTGTCTGGGGAAGGTTTAAACCAAAAGTAGGAGACATAATTATTTTTAAGCCTAACGAAGACTCTCTTGCTCCTCGTCCAATTGTTCATAGAATAGTAAGAATACAGGATGGAGTAATAGAGACTAAAGGAGATCATAATGAAGAGCAATTACATAAAGAGAATAATATTTTTAGAACCGACGAAACAAATATCACAGAAGATCAAGTCATAGGGAAGGTTATTTTCAAAGTTCCATACCTTGGTTGGTTTAAAATCTGGTTTGTTGAGTTATTAAAGTTATTTCTTTAATAATTATGTCATTTTATAATGAAACTTACTTTTTAGAAAGATTTTTAAATGATTTTAGGTAATGTAAAAAGAAAAATAATTGAAAAATGCAGTTTTGTCCAAAGTGCGGTTGTGTATTGATAGAAGATAAGAAAGAAACGAAATGTCCTCGTTGTCATTATAAAACTAAGGGAAGGATTAAAATTTTATCTTCTGAAAAATTACAAAAAGCTCCAGATATTGGAGTAATTTCTGATAAAGATACAGATGTGTTTCCAGTAACAAATGCTATCTGCCCTAAATGTAATAATAAAGAGGCATATTTCTGGACTTCTCAAACAAGAGCAGGAGACGAAGCAGAAACAAAATTCTTTAGATGCACAAAGTGCAAGCATACATGGCGAGAGTATCGTTAATCAATCTAAATTAATAAATAAATTAACGATACTTGAGCAGAGAATACAGATAATAGTATCTAAAAAATTATAGGTTATCTATATTCAGGAAGAGAGTATAGGTAATGTTATAAACTAATAAGTTAGTTCAACTACCTGGAAAATACATCATCATTTTTTGGAATAATTGCTATATTCCTTACCACTCTTAGTTATTTTACTGGAGGATTTTTTAGCAATTTATTATTATTCTCATCATTAATTTCAACCGGAGTTTTATTCTTTACAAACAAGAGTATAATTATTAGGATTGTCTTTATTTATAATCTGGTTACTTTAACTATTCATCTTCTCTTGATTATTCTCAAATAATAGTTTATTTAGATAGCTATTTAGTTTGCGTATAGTATTATTAGCGATGAAGACAAATTTTTCACAAAACAATATAAAGCTTTAAATATATGATGATTCTAAAAGTAAAATGAATAAAACAATTAGAAGACTTGGAGTTTTAGGAATAACAGCATATAAATTTATAACATGTCAAGAACCATATACTAAAGTATATGGCGTGTTACGGTTCTTGAACACCTCAAAAATTGTTTTTTCTTTCTCCGAGTTAAAACAGGGAGTTTACGAAAAAAACAATTTTTAATGTATCAAAATGGAAAGAGCTATAAAAATGATTTCATCTGCATCAAAATCCCTACATTATCTTAAAAATAATCCTTATGCAATTGACGAAGAGATTTTCCAGTATATAACAGATTATATATCAGAAGAATCTATAAAAGATGAAATAACCAAAAGAGCCATGATTGCTTCTGCATCACGTGCAATTGAACTAAGAAAAAAACACAAAAATATGACTGAAAAACAAATCTTAAAAATAGTAATGGAGGAAGTTCCAGGGATTATCAATAACATTGATCAATAAAAAAATTAAAAACGTTTTACTTTTTCTTTCTAGGACTTTTTTCTTTTTTAACTTCTGCAAGTTCTGATTCAAGTTTATCAAGCCTTTCTGTTAACCCGGATATGTTATTAGAAATGCTTGAAAGATTATTCCTAATCTCTGCAATATCTTTCTTGACTCCTTGAAAGGATTTCCTTATATTCTGTACAATGCTCATCTTATCTTTTTCCCTGTTTATTTAATTTAGAAATTTTTTCCTTAAGATTGTTTATTTCCTCTGTTAAATAAAATATTTCTTTTTTGACTTCAGCAAAACTCCTTCTTATATTTGCCTCAAGTATTTTCATTTAAAAAACAAATTAAACTAGTATTTAAATCTTTTTATTGTCGTAATTATACAATAGTTACTACTGATTATGTGTTAAAAATCAGCATATTCTAAAAAGACATGGTCCCAGGGGGATTTGAACCCCCGACACCTGGATTAAGAGTCCAGTGCTCTAACCAGACTGAGCTATGGAACCTCTAATAGACCTTTTAGAATATAGAACATACTTTAAAATCATTTCGCAAAGCATAAAAATTTTTTTCTGGATAACCTAAAATTTAAGGTAACCGAAAACGTTTTAAATGAAAAATTCTTTTATTATAAAGAGATGTTTGCAATATTAACATCTTTCCATTCATAGGTTCTAAAATGAAAAACAATAAAAAAATAGATTGGAACAAAATCAAAAAAGGAGTTTTTTTTGTTATATCCTTAGGAATTATTTTTAATACAAAGACAAGAAAAATTTTAATTGGAAGAAGAATAGATGACCCTTATATTAAAAATTTAACCTGGAGTTTTCCTGGAGGAGCTACATATTATGGAAAGGACCTCGAAAAAAATTTAGAGAAATCAATAACAGAAAAAACAGGCTTGAAAGTAAAAAATCTGGGATGTGTGTTCTCGAGATTACTTAAGGAAAATGCAAGGTTTTTATTGATGTACTATTTGTGTGAGTTTATTGGAGGAAGGGAAAAGCCTGGTGAAGGGATGGTTGAACTTAAGTGGGTTGATCCTGAAGATCTTGAAGATTATTTCACAACATCCCTAGATCCGCGATTAAAAGAATATGTAATGAATCTAAAAATAAAGCGCAGATAAATTATTATTCTCAAAAATACACATTAGAAATAACATATTCTTTTTAAATGATAATTATCTCTGAATATGTATAAAATGGGGTTATTATCTTTATTTCGCAAATCAGATACATTATATTTTCCAGGATGTATGATCTACTATAAATATAAAGAAAATTTTGAGCTATATCAAAAAATTTTTTCTAGGTTAGGAATCTCTTTTATTGTCTTAGAAAAAAGCGTTTGTTGTGGTATTGAAGCATTAGAGGCAGGATATGAACAAGAAGCAAGAAATATTGCGAGAGAAAATTATCAATTCTTTAAAGAAAATAATATAAAAAATATAATAACAACGTCTCCAGAATGCTACAAAGCATTTACAAAAAACTATCCAGAGTTTATACCAGAAGCAGATATAGAAATAAAAAATATATGGGAACTTTTATTAGAGTTGTTGCAAAAAAATAATTCTTATATTAGAAATAAACCAATGGAAACCATAACTTTTCATGATAATTGTTATTTAGGAAGGTATTGTAACATTTACGAAGCACCGAGAAAAATACTTGAGGCAATTGGATATAAAGTCCGAGAAATGGATAATAATAAAGAAAATAGTTTTTGCTGCGGCAGTTGTGGAGGCTTACCGAGAGTAGATGCAGAACTTGCAAATAATTTAGCTAAAGAAAGAATTCTACAAGCAAAAAGAATAGGGGTTAAGAAAATGGTAGTTATCGGTTTTGAAAACTTTCATTTATTAAACAAAAATTCAAAAAATTTAGGTATAGAAATTGTTGAATTGTCAGATGCTTTAGCTTTTGTTTTAGGAATAAAAAAGAGAGAGGTAATAAAAGAAGAGGAAATAGAAGGAGAAAATAAAATTTTAGAAGAAAATACTGAAGCTGAAATAAATATAATTGATGGATAAAATGGATAAATGTGTTTTTTGTAATTATAATGGAGACAAGAAAATAAGAGAAACAGATAATACTTTTACACTGTCAAAAACCACAGGTCAAACAGCTGTATTTTTAGTTACTGTGGTTTTTGAGCATGCTCCGAATTCCACATGCTATTTTTTACCACATGTTATAAACATGTGGAATTCGGACATTTTAAGCAATCCTTATTTATTAGTCGGACATTGCTTAGTTATTCCAATAGAACATTATGAATGTTTAGATGAAATTCCCAATAATATTTGCATTGAACTCTTTTTTGAAACAAGGAATGTTGCACGATTATTAAGGGAAAGATTAGGAGCTTCTGGAATTGATATAAGACATAATTTTCGCCCATTTCTAAGAGAAAGCCAATACAAAGTGAATCATTTACATTTTCATGTTATTCCTAGAGAACTTGATGATGAGTTATATCAAAAAAGCATGAAACATGAAGTAGGTGTATTCAAGGATTTTAATTCTGGATTATTAAATGACTTAAAAAGAAAATTAACATGAAAAGCTATGAACTAATATGTTATGACACTGATGCATCAAGAATAGAAGGAAAAGCAGCAAGAGTTTTTCATCCTGAAACCGAACAAGAGATAATGAAAATAGTTAGTAGTTCAATGGAAGATATTGTCCCTCGAGGATCTGGAACAAATGTAGTTGGAGGGTGTGTTCCTAATAATTCAATTGTGATAGACATGAGAAACATGGATAAAGTAACTAATTTTGACCCTGCAAAACAAACTATAACTGTTGAAGCAGGGATTACAATTAAAGAACTTAATGAGAAACTTAAAAAAATTAACAAAGAATTTCCAATTTATTTTAAAGAACAATCAACTATAGGTAGCATGATTGCAACAAATTGTATTGGAGATAAAAGCTTGAGATATGGGATAATGAAAGATATGATAGAGAAAATAGACTTCATAAATGGAAGAGGAGAATTATTAAATATTGGAAAAGCTGATCTTTCTGAAGTATGCGGAATGGAAGGCATAACCGGAATAATAACAAAGGCTATTCTTAGAATAATAAACTTACGAGAAAAGTCCCTTTCATTATTTCAATCAGATAATCTTGAGGAGGTACTTTCAATAGCAAAAAAACTAAAAATTGAAAGAGAAGTAGTAAGTCTAAAATTTTATTCAAAAAAAGTATCTTTGTTATTTGGTTTTCCAGAGAAATATCACATAATAGTCGGGTTTGATTCTGATAAAGGAAAAATAAAGGATAAGGATTACGAAAAAATATCGAATATAATAAAGAAAGAATACTATTCATTGTACTCAAACGATTATATAGAGAGTGAAGATGCAAAACTTTTCTATGATAAATTAAAGGAATTTATAACTTTTTTAGAAGATATAGATGTAATATATACAGGAGATTTAGGTTCATCTATAATTAATCCATTTTTTAAAGAAAAAGAAACAGACAAAAAAAATAAAACTATAGAAATAATAAAAAAAATAGGAGCAAAAAAAGGAAGGTATGGTATAGGTTTAAAAAGAAAATATTTAATAGAACCACTTGAAAAAAAGATTATACAAAGAATAAAAAAAAGACATGATCCTTTTTTTAAATTTAATAGAAACAAGTTAATAGATTTTCCGTTTACTGGAGAAACAAAAGATAACATTTCCAAAACTTCCATAACTGAAAAAATAGAAAAAAGCGAAAATTCCTCGACGCAACAATTAGACATTATAAAAGAATTTCATGAAAAAGATAACATTGAAATATCTAAAAAACCAAAACCTGACAAAAAAGAATACGATTTAATACGAGATATAATGACGAATAAATATGAAGACAAGGAAAGAAAAAATGTCAGTTGAATCATATAATCTAAAACAAGAAATAAAAGAAATAACAAGCAAGTGTATAAAGTGTGGTATGTGTAATAATTTCTGTCCGGTATTAAGAGATATAGGGAAAGAACAAAATTCTCCTCGAGGGATGGCTATAATGCTCGATCAAGGTTATTATGAGAAAATAGTGTATAAATGCACTTTGTGTAAAGTATGTGAGGATAACTGCCCTGTTGAATTAAAGCTCTGCGATGCATTTCAGAAAGCAAGAAGGTTACTGGTTCTTCAAAAAAAAGACCCCAAAGAAAATAAAGAGATGATTAATAATCTAAAAAATACAGGAAATCCGTTTGGAATTAAATTAAATGTTGTCAGTTAACTTCTATTGAGAACTTTGCATGAATCCAATTTCCGAAGACTTCATTTTCTCTGAAAATGAATGGATTAAAAAATCCTCCTTTTTGTTGTAATTGGGATTTTTTATTCCTAAGGAAATTTAGCAAAGTCTTCAAAATCTGAAAGTTTGTAAAAACCGAAGATTTTCAATGTCCGAAGATTCAAACTTGAATCGAGGTTTTGAAAATCCTTGATTTTCAATGAATCAGAAACTTCAGAAATTTTCAGATATTAAAATTTCTGAGGCCTCAAAAATCAATGATTTTTGAAGTTTTCAACTTATGAGTTCTTCTCAGAGAATTTTGTTGATTATATTTTTCAAAATTCTCTATTTTCAACAAGTCGTTCTCTTGCTATATCAGTACACTTAATATAAGGATTACGATTTTGGTCAAGTTGAATAGTAGCAAATAATTCTAAATCAATAGTGTAAATCCCTCTTGGAAACCATCCAATATAACATACTTCTGCTAGATTAATTCTTCTCAAAAGAAGTTGTTTTGTTTTAAGGATACATTCAGTCTGTCCTATAATACTAATTCCTATCCTGCTAGCATCATCGGCAAGGTCAGATGTTGTATATACAATATCTTTCTCTGTAAGTTTACTTTGTAAATTAGAATCCATCTATATAATTAGTCTTTCATTTCGATTTTAATATTAATATTCCTAGGAACATACAGCCTCATCACTGCATGAAGAACTCTATCATCCGCAGGCATATCAATAACGCGTGAGTGAATTCTCATCTCAAAATTATCAAACGTAGCAGTCCCATTTCCGCACGGAGATTTACGAGTTGTTATTTTGAGTTTCCTAGTAGGGAGTGGAACCGGACCACTTATTGGAACTCCAAGTCTACTTGCTATCTCCTTGATTTGAGTGCAAATTTTATTCAAATCATTTATATCCATGCTCTTCAATTTTATTCTTACCTTTGCCATGTTAAATTCTTCTCTTGTTTTTAACTTAATAATATAATTAATACTAATTGAGAAGAAGTATTTAAAAAGATTGCTATTTCTTTGGCTGTTTGTCTTATCCAGAAATAATGTCCTCTCGATAAATAAAATAAGTTCTGTTAATCAACAAATTCTGCCTAAATTAGTTGATTTTGTTAACTTTAGTAAATCTAAAAAAATTTTCAATTCGTGCATACTTCTCTACAATAACATACTTTGATATCACTTGCAAAAAGGTTTTAAGGATAGGTTTCCTTAAAATTCAATGAAAAAGAGGGAGTTATCACATAAATTATCATATATCTTGGTATTGTTTTTATTAACCAAAGTAGTTTTTGCAGAAGTGATAGTAACAATTGATAATGGAACATCTATAAATGCTAACGAAGACACGCTTCATATGTTTAATATAGCAATAGATAATAAAAACTCCAATTCTGTTATAAGCAATATTAGTATTACGATACCTTTTTCATTTTATTTTTTAAATAATTCTCAAGGAACTGATCTTAGGTCATATAATTTTAATAAAGAAGGAAATGTTCTGCAATATAGCTTTTATCTGGATGCATTAGAAAAAGCTAATTTTTGGTTTGACGCCACGCCCTTGGAGCCAGGAAACTATATAATAACAGTGACAACTGCAGGGAGTGCAGGGATTTTCTCTTCAAATCTTTATGTTTATGTAAATGATACTAATCTCTCATCAAACATATATTTTAAAAAACCCTCTGATGAAAACCTGGATAAAAAAGCGAGAAATTATATCCAGTATAAAATTACGACAACAGGGTATATCTCAAGTGTAACTGTTTATCTGTTCGCCAAAAACCATACTTTAAGAACATTTTCAAATAATTATTCAGGAAATTTTACTAATCTAGAAGATGGTTTTTATTATATTAATGCCAGCGGAATAAGTCCTGATGGAAATGCTCATTTTACAGAAACAAGGAAAATTTTTTTAGATACCACTCCTCCCCGAATAACACTCCTACAACCTGTTAATTCTTCTAATTATACTTCAGCATTCCAGACAGTTGGATTTAGATATAAAGTCGAGGATAATTCCGAAATAATTGAATGCAGCTTGCTTTTAAATAAAATAATTAATACCACAAGGACTAAGCCATCACTAACAGCCATAAATTCTTTTAACATAGCATTTGGACATGGCAGATATTTATGGCAAATAAGATGTACTGATTCACTTCTTAATAAAGGTTTTTCATCTTATAGGTCTTTTTTAGTGTTTGATCCTTCTGAACCTGTTGTGAGAAGGAATGGAACAACGCCTTCAGACTTACAAGATTCATTTCAAGAAGATATTCCAGATTATACCATTGATTTGAGAAAACCAGGTTCTGGAGCAACATGCAAACCTAATTGGGAATGTGGTAAATGGGAAGAATGCATTCCTTCATACAATATAGATGATCTAAAAAATATAGAGAATAATAAGATAGTTTTGCAAGGAGAGCAAAGAAGAGTATGTGTCGATAAAGGCGACTGCTATTTCGTAAAAGAAGAAAAAAGGTTTTGTTTTGAAGAAATAATCCTTTCTACACAGAAGGTAAATAAGTGTTTTAAAGACTATCTTGAATTTTATGATTCTAATGGCGTTGTCCTGTCAAGAATAGAGCTGAATCAAGATGTTATTGATATAGAATTTTCTCTGTCAGATACTATTTATTGTAGCCATTGTTATGATAGTGTTAAAAATTTCGATGAAACAGAAATTGATTGCGGTGGAGAGAACTGCCCAGAATGCAAAGAAAAATATATCTACAAAAAAACGTTTAAAGAGATTATAAAAGATATCATTAGTACTCTCTATAATCTTTTTCCAAATAATATTTTATTGGCAATAACATACCAAAAATAAAACTAGCCCATCCTATAAACCCTATTACAATCAAGATAAAATTTCTAATTAAAATAAATAGGGTTAAAATACCTGCCCAAGAGATTATTCCAGAAAGAAAAAGTATAACCCATGTAAACTTCTCTTTTCTTTTGTAAATATAATCTGATAAATAAGAGATAACTATACCATTAGACACAAGCATAATTCCTAATAGTATATTTAACAAAACAAATAAGTGTGCAATATCAGAATTATACCTTGAGAAAAATCCCCACAATTGAGAAATTGCCTTGAAATTGTATTTCATGTTAAAGCCTGAAAAAAACATAAAAAAAGCTCCAAAAATAATCATATAAAAACCATTATAAAAAGTTATAGAAGCTCCTTGTTTTACTCTACGAATGTTCATGAATTAGCTAATATTCTAGTATTTAAAAGAATTTATGAAAGGTAGTATAATTAAAAACACCCAGAAAATTTAGATAATGTTTCTTTATCAATGTTGCCTTCTATTTTTTTACCATTAATCATAAACGTCGGAAAGCTATTGATATTATTAAAAGTGCATACCTCATTATTTATTAAACAATTATACATATCAAAACTATCAGCATATTCCAATAATTTAAGTTTTTTTATGGCTTCTCCGCTATCCGCACTATTAATAAAAACCTTAATATCTTTATTTTCAAGGCAATCTCTGTATGGATCATCAAGCAATACAAACCCTGTATAACTAGTAATGCTATTAGATATAACATAAAATAAAACTACTAATAAAAGAAGGACTAAAATGCTGACTAAAATCATTGTAGCTCTTTTCATGAATAATTAAGGTTGCTATTATTTTTAAATGTGCCGATTATTCAAAAGAATAATTTATAAACCTTTATATCTTAATATTAAAATGAAAAAAAGAGGATTATTAGTATTAGTTTTAGTATTAACTTTAATATTTCTTTCTCTACTTTATGTGTCGGCACAAACAGTAGAATGCAATGACTTCATTGATAATGATGGTGATGGACTTATAGATGGATTAATTGAATTAAATTCAGATAATAATAAAACCTTAAAGGTTAATACAGATCCATTTGGAGACATTGCTACTAGTAATATTGATGGAGTCATGGAAGCTGTTGCTAAAAATATTTCAAATAAAAAAATGTCTTATAGTCTTAAATGGATAAACGGTTATGCCATTATTAGGAAGCAAGGTTCAACAATACATACTACTACCCTAAATAAAGTGTGTAATGTCCTTGGCTATAAAAATGTACTATCTCATGCCTGTGTTAGTCCACCTTATGAAAATAGATGTAATTTTGTTTCGCCTGGTGATAATTATTTATGGATATTTGATAGTACTATAAATAACTTTAAAGCAATTGGTGCAACTGGCAACGAATGGCTAAGCGAAATTACCTGTGAAGATAGATTACCAGAATGCAGTGACGGCTGGGATAATGATAAAGATGGAGAAATTGATTATCCGAATGATACAGGATGTTTTTCTCCAAATGATGATTCTGAACTTCCTCATGATCCTGGATGTTTTAATTTAAACGATACTGTTGAAAATGATACCGCACCAGCTTGCAGCGATGGCATGGATAATGATAATGATAGTTTAATAGATTATCCAAATGACCCTGGTTGTTGTAGTATAAGTGATATAAATGAAGTTGACAATTTACCTCAATGCTCTGACGGATGCGATAATGATAATGACACTTTTGTGGATATGGATGACCCTGAATGTAAAAACCCAGATTGGGACGACGAGAGCAAACCTCCTCTTTCATTAAATGTATCTCATTGGGCAAATATGCTTAATGAGCCAATTGCAAGAGCTGATTTAAACGATAGTGTGAAGTTAATTGTTAGAGGAGATTTTTTAACAGGAGAAATTATTAACTATGAAATTTATAAAGAAAATGCAATATTCTGGATTGATATAAAAGTTAATGAAGGAAAAACTCAAGGATTTTACATATGGAGAGCAGGCAAAAAACAAGATGGAAGTTTTTCAGAAGGAGATTATTATTTTAAGGCGAGAATTAATAGAACTAATAATAACGAGACAGACTCTCGCTATCTTGCTAATGGAAGCGATAATCCTTACGGAATCCTAAGCGTAGGCCCAAAATATAATGATAACCCTAGAATACGCATAATATCTCCAGAAAACAAACAGATTTATTTTCTTAATGAACTTTTAAATTTTACTTTTATTATAGAAGATGAAGATGACCAGTTTTTTGCTTATGATATTACTCTCGGAGAGCTAGGAGAAAGAAGAACAGGATTATCACAAGGAATAATAAATTTTAATTATTCATACAAGCAGACAGCACAGAAAATTATTTTTGTGACAGTAACAGATGAGAGAGGAGGAAAATCTGATGAGTTTATTTCAATTCTTATTATAGATTCAACTGAATCTAAATATGTTTTTTCCTACATTGATAGCCCTGTTCGTGGTGCTTTTATTAGCGGAAGAAATGTGACATTTGATGCAACAAGCAGTTATGCTATTGATGAGGTTATTGAAGCTAATGGCACTAGAATTTTAACTTGTTTATCAGGCTTCTGTCCTTTAACAACAAAAGGATGTCCGCCAGATTATAATATTTCAAATTGTCCTATAGTTGTAAATAATGCTCCGAATGATTCTTCTCTGGCAAATTATACATTGATGTATTTTACATGGAAATTTGATGGACCACAAGGCTTTGAGGAAACATGCAGCGAAGAACAAGGATGTGATGAATTATTCTCTAAACTTTTCTCAGTTCCTGGGAATTATCTTGCTACATTAAATATAAGCATCAATCCAAGTTCAAGCATAAGCGTTTCTTTCGATACGACAGATGAGTTAAGAAAGCCTGTTTCACTTTCAAAAAGAAGTTATAAGACAAATAACCTAATCAATCTTATGTTATTAGTAATAATTTTTTGTGCTATTGCTTTGTTGTTAATAAAATATTTTAATTCTTCCAAAAAAATTAGAATTAGAAAAAAATGACTTATGAAAAGAATTCTAATAAACTTAACCAGGATTTCAAGCAAGGTAAAATATTTCTTGTTTTAATTATTCTAATTTTATTAATTCTATTAATCTTATACAAACAACAATCAATATTAATCTTATTTAAAGCAGTTTATGAAGACAGACAGAATCAGCAAGCCCAAGAGTTAGCATCAGAAACTTTGGAAACAGAAGAAAATATTGACCTAACAGATAATACGCTTATTTTATACAATGAAAATGCTCTTGATTCTAAGGAAATAGCTGAATATTATGCGACAAAAAGAGGAATTAGTTTTTCACAAATATGTCCTATAAAAGTCCCAACAGGAATGTATGCAGAAAAAAAGCATTTGTATGGAGCAAGAAGAAAAGTTATTGAAAATTGTATATGTGCTCTTATTCCTATTGATAAAAAACCCGCTCTATGTAACATAGACAACATTGATGAAATAGCAAAAGTTTCTCCTATAACTCATTTAGTTTTTATTAGAGGGATTCCTGCTAGAGTAACAGGAATTGGAGATTCCCAAGATTTTGAAGAGCCTTCATTTGACTTTTTTTTATCATATTTGCTTTACAATAGCAAAATTGAATTTTTGAAAATTGGAACAGAAGTTTATCATGTTGATACTAGATTGCCATCAAATTATCATGGAAGAAAAAATAATGTAGATGATTATCAAACCGATGATTCTATTAGCGGGCGCATTAGAGAAATTAATCCATCTCTTGATAAAATGCCTGCATATGGAAGAATTGATGAAATAACAAAAGAAAGAGCTAAAGCTTTAATTGATAGGACAGTAAACGTAGAACAACAAGGATTATCTGGTAATTTTTACGCTACTTTAGATTTATATAATAACGTAGAAATAATTAATTTTTTAAGTACATTAAAATCAACCAGAAAGGATGAATGTGGAAGTAATATACAAAATGAGTTGGCGAATACAGGAACATGGTCAGATGAAACATGCAGTGTAGGAGCCACAAAAACTCAAATTCCGGGAGAATCAAATGCTGAAATAAAAGAGGTTATTAATCCTGTTTTATATCTTGGTGCAAGATACGAAGGAAATGGTCATTCTGCTTTTGACGGGTTTAATAATATGTTAAAATGGAAAAAAGAAAAAAATTGTATTGCTTTATGTAATGATTTTAGTAGTGAAAATGAAAGAGAAGCATGCAGAGAAAAATCTTTAGATTATTTTAAAGAGATAAACACAGAATGTGTTGGAACAAGAAGTCTTATGGGATGGCAGTTACGAAGTTATCCTGTTCAATATTTTGGATTTTTTCCGAAAGGATGGACAACCAATGAAGGTGGAGCAAGCGAAAAAACACTTCCTATCATAATTCAAGGAGATTCTTTTAAAAATGAAAAATTTACCGACGATAAATATCTTCATTTTGGTTCTTTAGATCAAAAAGAGAATTCAGGATGTTGGTTAGAAGATGGAACAACAGAAATTTGTTTTGAAATTCCAATAATAAACCTCATAAAATATATGTCATATAACATTCCTATTGATGCTCAAAAAAATTTTAATTTTAGATTAAGATACAGAATTCCAAAAGAGAGCCTTGGAAAAAAGATTAATGTAGTTATATATGGCAGATTGAAAAATAGTAAAACCTATAAAGTTATTAGTAGCAATGCTATAACACTAGATAAAAGCGATGAATGGGTTTTGAAAGAACTTAATTTTGCTTTTAATAATAATTTAGGTGAAGAAATTGATTTAATAAGATTAGACATTTATTCTAACTTTAACTTAAGAAATTGGATTGACCTTGATGGAATAGAATTAAAAATAGATGAAGTTGATATAATAAGTATAGATGATGGTAGTTTTAGCGCATCTCCATATAATCAAGTAGTTGGTGGTGATTGGGCATCAAATGTTATTGGAAGAATAGGAGGAGTTGCATGGTGGGGAAGTTCGTCTCATTTTGGTACAGGAGGATTTTCATTTAACAATCCTTATCGTTTTTCAGGAGCATTTTTTTCAGGAAGAACCCTAGGAGAATCATTAATTTATGTAGGTAGTGGATGGGCTGGTATTATTTATGGAGACCCTTTATATAGGCCTGCAGGTGTTAAAATGTATTTAGACAATGGTTATCAAAAAATATATTCTAACAATTATATAAATCCTAAATGGCACGTATTTTCTCTTAACACTCCTGAAACAGGAAAACTATACCTAACTGCGTTTAATGGTCTAGATGGAGAAAGCCAATGGAGTCTAAGTATTTGTAATAGTATAGAAGATTTTTTCCCTGCAGAAAAATGTCCAGAATGGACCATGCTAAAAGAAGGAAAAGGAGTTGTATTTGAAAAAGAATCAGGATATACATCAAAAGACTTTGTAACAGATACAACAAAAGAACAAAAATTTATATTAAAACTAAGAACATGGAGGCAGGGAGATGAAAAAAGCATTTTGGAGAATTATGCATTTTTTCATTATGTTCCAGATGTTTCTTGTGAAAAGATTGCCTGCAAAAATTTCAATTACCTTGATAAGAACCTAAACTGTAACTATGAAAATTATACGGGAGGCATAGAAAAAAATTATTGTGAGCAGGGAATTTATAAAGGAAGGCTAATTGAAAACAAAAATTTTTTTTGTACAGACAACAGACTGCCGAGCGAAATAGGTAAATGCACTGAATGTTATTCTGATAGCGATTGTGATGATAGCAACGACAACAACGGAAAAGAATTTTGTCATGTATACAATGAAGAAATATTAACCGGATTGTGTTATAAGTTTGACTCTGAATGGAGCAAGGAAATAACTAATTGCGAACAACTTCAATTAATAAATAGGAATTTAGAAGAAAATTATGTTTTAGTTAATGATATTGATTGCAGTAATTCTGTTCATTGGTTTAATGGATTAGGTTTCCAACCAATTGGACCAAACTTTTCTGGAATATTAGACGGCCAAGGTCATAAAATTAAAAATTTAAAAATTAGTAATTCATGGAGTAATGATGCAGGTTTATTTGTGAAGATTTCTAAGGGCACTATTAAAAATTTGCATATAGAAAATAGTGAAATTAAAGGTAAAAGAGTAGGCGGATTTAGTGCGTTATGTTATATAACAACTATTTCTGACTCATCTTTTAATGGAAATTTAATAGGAGATAATGTTGGAGGCTTCTGTGGCCAAAACTATTTTCTTAATATTGAAAGAAGTTATTTTAAAGGAAAAATAAAAGCAAATAAGATTGCAGCAGGAGTTTCTATTGGGAATAATATAGTACCATTTCTTAATTCTAATATTGTAACTATACGAGATAGTTACGTTGACGCAACTATAGACAGTAAATTTGTTTCAGGATTTATCCATAATGCAACTTCCTTAAATATTGAAAATAGCTATGCGAATATTACTTCTTTAGGAGATAGTGCTGAAAATTCAGGCTTTACTCATATAATAATAAGTTTTCATGCAGATGAAAATACAGCAAGATTGAAAGAACTTTTTCGAATCTCGCCGGATTTTGAAAAATTTGAATTTAAAGATTATCTTGATGAAATTTTTGAAGATAGTAAAGTCTCAATCAAAAATTCCTTCAGTATCATGAATATTCAAGGAACAACTAACGGCTTTTCAAAAAATAGTGAAAATATTAATACAATAGAGAATAGTTATGTTTATTCACCAACATCTTGTTTTGGTCCATCAGGAACTGAAACATGTTCTATTAATTCTCTTAATTACTTCTACAATTATGACAATGAACCAATGAAAAGCTGGGATTTTAATATTTGGAGTGATTACAATAAATTAAATTATTTTCCTCAATTAAAAAATAGTGAAACAACAGAATGCGTTAATGAAATTATAAATAGAAATCTTCCTTTCTGTGGCAAAGGAGAATGTAGAAGACAAGGAACATTTATTTGTTCTTCAGGAAAAATAGAAATTAAATGCGAGCCAGGAATACCTGCAAGCGAAGAAATATGTGACCTTAAAGATAATGATTGCGATGACCAAATAGATGAAATTTGCAGTAGTTGTGCAATGTATCCTAATGCAGATTTATGTGCAGAAAATGAAATATGTCCTGGAACAGCTATAATAGGAGATAGTTTTTTAGAAAATTGTTGTACAATTGAATGCGTTCTGCCTTCATGGAATAGCTGTAGTCAATGTGGACAAGGATTATTTAATACTTGTGATAGAGAAGAATGTTATGGAATTGATGAACAATGTTATTTTGACACAGGATTAATAAACAATTGTATTTCATGCAGCAATATTAATGATTGTTCTAAATACAATGGAGAACAAAGCTGCAGTGATGATGTTTGTGGTTTAGAAAATTGCGAGTTTGTGAACAACAAATGTAGAGCAGTACTTTGCGGGAATAATGATATAGATGAAGGAGAAGTATGTGACAGCAATACCAAAACATGCGCTATTAATGGATATGCTGGAACACAGACATGCAATCAACAATGCACTGCCTTTGGTCCTTGCCAAACAACTGAAAAATGTGGAGATGGGATAAAAAATGGAAACGAAGAATGCGATGATGGAAATAGTGAAAATAGTGATGGATGTTCTGTGAGTTGTCGAATAGAAGCTGGATGGCTATGTTCTGGGAAGCCGAGTGTTTGTAATAGAATAACCAATGAACCTGTTTTAACAATTTATTTTCCTAAAGAAAATGAACATTATAAAAATACTGCTATTCCGATTAAATTTACTGCAAATGCTCTAAGTTGTGAGTTTATTATAAAAGATAATACTGGAGATGAAGTTAAAAGAGAAACAGGATGTAATGTAGACACAGATGTAATTATTAAGCCTGCACAAAGAGGAAATTTAGAGCATTACAAAATTGAAATTATTATTAAAGATAATTCTGGAAATGAATTAAAAAGAGAAATGGTTGATTTTGTTGTAGAGCGTACAAGAGATGTTATCATACAATATAATGAATTTAGAGAAAATAAAAATACAACTTATCTAGATGAATTATCTGATGACGAATTAAAAAATATTAAACTTATACTCGACGATGGCGAAAAAATTGAAGTTGAATTTCTTGAAAAAATTAATTTGTTAGAAGTAGCTAACCGAAATCAAGAAAAATTTATAAATTTAGATGCATACATTGAAATATCTTCTAATAGTATAAGTATTGATTCAGAAAATATTTCTGTCTTAAACAAATCTGCTCGTATTACTTTAAAACAACTAACATTAGAAAATCCAATTATCCTTAAAGATGGCGTATTCTGTGATAAATGTACTATTGAGTCCTATACAAATAGTACCTTAATGTTCACTGTTCCAGGCTTTTCAACCTACAAAGCTGTTGAATATTCATCAGTATTTTTTTGTGGAAATACTATTTGTGATACCGGAGAAACCTGTTCAACTTGTTCTCAAGATTGTGGTAATTGCCCATCTTCTGGAGGTAGCAGTGGAGGCAGCAGTTCAGGAAGTTCCGGTGGAAGTAGAGGAGGAACTACTCCTGACTTTAGCAGAAACATTACAAATAAAACTATCCAAAATCAATCTTCAATAAATGTTACAACAATAAACAATACTGGAAATACAATAGAAAACAAAACTACTATCAATGATGTTGCTGAGACAAAAGAAAGCGATAAAATTAAATTAGTAATCGGTATAATATTATTATCACTTATTATAACATTAATCATCATATATTTATTTCAAAAGAAAAGAAAGAGTTTTAAAAAACCAACCATAACTTTATAAATAAAAAATAATTAAATAAATATGGCAATTTGGTTATGGATAGTGTTGATAGCAATACCTGTTTTAATAATTATAATAGCCATTTATTATTATAATAGGTTCGTAGTTCTTGAAAATAGGATTGATAATAGTTCAGCCCAAATTGATGTTCAACTAAAGAAAAGAGCGGATTTAGTCCCTAATTTAGTAAAAACAGTGAAAGGATATGTAAGGCATGAGAAAGATATTTTTGATAAAATTACTAAAGCACGTTCAGAATTAATGAGAAGTAAGGATATTGGAAATAAAGTTAAAGCAGGAGATTTGCTACAGGGATTTTTAGGGAGACTAATAGCCATTGCAGAGAGCAATCCTCAAATACAATCAAATGTAAATTTTCTTGAATTGCAAAAAGAGCTTTCTGCTATAGAGGATAAAATTGCATATTCAAGACAGTTCTACAATGATTCTGTTATGGATTATGAAAATGCCTCTGAAAAATTTCCAGGAGTATTTTTCTTTAAAATGTATGGCAGAACAAAAAGGCAATTTTTAAAGATACCAGAAACAGATAAAGAAATGCCTGAAATAGAATTTTGAATTAGGATAAGGGAATAGGAGTTGATAATTTCCGACTTTCTTTTTTCTAAAAATTTTACCCCACAAAAACAGAAAACTAATTTAATAAGAAATTCTTTAATATTTGATATGAGAAAAAAATACTATTTATTTAAAGAGAAAATAAAGAAAAATTTCAAAGAAGCTCTTGAGCAAAAACCAGTTCCTCAAGAAATAGCATTAGGATTTTCAATAGGAACAGCAATTGCAATTTTGCCAAGTTTTGGCTTAGGTGCTTTAATAGGAATTTTAATAGCTTTTATCTATAAAAAAATTAATAAAGTAGCGTTGTTCTTGTCATTTGTGTTCTGGAATCCATTTCTTCTTGCACCTCTCACAGGGTTAAGTTACATTATCGGAGATTCAATTTTAGAAGATGCTCCATCAACTATTTTTGAATTAGAATTTTTCAATAAAATTTTTATTTATACAGTTAGATATCTAGTAGGAAATATAATTCTTGCATCTATTTTAACAATTACTAGTTATTTTATCGTTCTTTATATATCAAAGAATTACATAAAAAATACTTTACAGATAAACAACAATCAACAGCTGTAAAAATCCTATAAGCAGTCCAATAACTCCTCCCAGCCATACAATAAATTTCATTTCATTTTTGAAAACTTTATGGATTAATAATTCTAATTCTTTATCAGATAAACTATTAACCTGTGTTTCAACAGCTTTCTTAAATTCTTCAATAACCATCTTACCAATTATAGGAATTTTTTCAATTTTTTTAAAATAAGGTGGCATTATATCAGGAGTTACCTCGCTAATTTTTTTTGCTAAAACTGCTTTTCTTTTCGGGATAATTCCTTGAATTCCAAAAATTTTTCTTTTCGGATGGAAAAGCATGACAATAACTAAATAATTTGTTATATATCCTATAAAAAATCCTATGATAGGTATTAAGAGTAATTTCCAATCCATCTTTTATTTGGTAAACTTTAATTATGTTAACATAAACCTTGGAGGTTTATTAATGCTTCTGAATATCGCATTCCTTAATCTCTTTGTTCTGAACATGAAAGAAACATTTATAACAATTTTTATCCATAATAAATAATGATAAATATTTTTGAGATTATTGATAAAAAAGGCAGGAAAGTTAAATTAACAAAAGAAAGATGGACGCATATAAGAATAGAGCATTCAAATATCGAAAATCCAGAGGAAATTTAAATATATAAATGATGAGAGCTCTATATTATCAGCTCATTTTGTAAGGAATATAAAATGAAAGGAAATATGAGAATTTATTATGATGAGGAAGGAGATTATTTAGAGATATTTATAGGAGGTCCTAGTCCTAATTATGGAGAGGATATTGCTTCCGGGGTGACTGTTTTTAAAGATGAAGAAACAGACGAGATTATAGGAGTAGGAATACTTAACTTCAGGAAAAAAGCAAAAGACCTCAAGGATATTGAACTAAAACTTCCGTTTAGAATAATTTCAGCATCTTAGAGTTGCATTCCTTAATCTCTTTTGTGAATATGAAATCCTGGGTTTTCTTTATTTTTCTTTTATTTAGATTTTATAGTAAGACCTTTTATGCAGACTTCAGAAGATGTTTTGTATATCTCAACTTCACTAATTCTTCATATGCTTCCCAGACATCATTAGGTATTTCCTGAAAAATTTGGAATCCTTTTTCTGGGTAAATTTTAATTCTTTGTAAATCACCAACGATAATATTAATCATATCATCTTTTGATATTTCTTTATTTGGATAATCCTCATAACTAATTGGTGGAGAGGTTACTATTACTTTCTTGTCAGGCCAATGTATCTTAATCGTTGCATATGTTCTTCTTTCCATATAAGGTTTCTGAACTGCAATAATTGTATCAAAATGAAGACTTCTTTCTTCCAAAATTATGTCAGTAAGAAGTATATTCTCACCACAATTTTTTGCTTGATTCTCAATAATAATTTTTCGTATATAAAGTATAAAGGGTTAGCCTTTTTAGGTGCTAACCCTATGTTGTTTTATTCAACAAACAACATTATTACAAAAAAAGAATTATAAAGAAAAACCTTTCTATTCAGTAAAACTTATCTT
>Ga0209541_10005173_pt1 | contig 22807 bp, 26 predicted proteins | sample RifCSPlowO2_01_FD_184027 | JGI IMG/M metagenome (GOLD analysis project Ga0209541, IMG submission 184027) | Groundwater microbial communities from Rifle, Colorado - Rifle CSP2_plank lowO2_0.1 (SPAdes) (version 2) | ecosystem: Environmental > Aquatic > Deep subsurface > Groundwater | place...
CGTGTTCAAAGAAATAGCTTGAGAATAGTTTGAGCGTACCATCCGTCGGAGGCAAAGCCTAAGCCGTATGTCATGGGGCTGATAAGCAGAAAACTCAGCGCTATAATCCCTGAAAATAAGAGGACAGCTGTGAACTGATATCGGCTGGGTATCAGTTTTTTGATAAGCCAGGAAATAATATACGAAGCTAGGAGAATAGAAAATAACAGAGGGAAGAAGTAATGGTAGAGAAAAAGAGGACGATTGATAAGTGCGAAGGGTGCATAGCTGGTGATCCAGCCTATGAGTAAGAGGAATAGAAGTAAAGCAGAAATATCGCGCGGCTTTTTTGTAAATACTTTTGCAAATAAAAGTACAATCCCACCAATGAGAGAAAGCAGTGATGCAAACCATACGATAGGATTGCCAAGCAGCCAGATTTGTTGCGTACGTTCTTCGGACGCAGAAGAATTCCAATAGAAAATTGGTTTCAGGTTAAGCGGCCACCGGTACCATGAGCTCGCGTACGGGTGTTGCGCCTGTATGTTTTTGTTGTAAGAGTACATTGCTTCGTTGAGCGCGAGAAATTTTTCAAAAAATGGTTTTTGGCGAAAGCCGGTTTCAAAAAAGGCGTCGCCGGACCCTGGTTGAGTAAGTAGGGCAAAATGAATTGCGAAGCTTAATACGTACACGGTGAAAGAACCCGCAAGGACAATTCCGATTTTTACTGCAAACCATTTCAAAGACCTCGATTGCCAAAAAGAATAGAGCGCAATGAGGCTAAGCGGGACAAGGAGGGAGAGTGCAGTCCATTTAATAGAAGAACTCGCTCCAAATAAAAATCCGGCGGCAAGAAGCAAGAGCAATTTTGTCCGTATGTTGCTCGTATGTTCTTGCAGCAAAAAAATAAAAAGCGCGGCAAATCCAAAGAAAAGCAGAGGAATATCTAAAAAAGCAAAACGCGATTGCAGAAGGAGTGCGTTTTCGAACGCAACCATGCAGCCGGCGAGAAAAGCTGTCCATGTGGATTTGGTAAGTTCAAACGCAAGAAGATAGATTAGCAGAGGCAGAAGGATGCCGGTAAGAAGCGGAAAGATCCGTAGGGAAAACAGGTCTTTTGGTTCGTATGGCTGACCTATGCGGGTGAGGTCGGAAGGCAACTGTATACCGCTAAGTTCAGCAGTGCCGGCAATAAGAAGTTTGCCGAGCGGTGGGTGAATATCAAAATAATATTCTCCTGTAGTGTATGAGCGTACAAAGGTGCCAAAGTGTATCTCGTCGAACACGACTTGGCTTGGGAAGTTGAAAAGAATTATATGTGCAAGAAGAGAGAAAGCGAATACTCCAAGCAGGAATTTGTTGGAGATCGCTTTGCTGGCAAGTTGTAAAAGCACGTTCTTCATTTTACCAGTTATACCACAGGCGTTGGCTTTCTAATAGCTTGTATTTTTATGATTTTTTGGTATAATTTCAAAGCAACGAGGGCCCGTAGTTCAGTGGTAGAACGCCTCATTTGCAATGAGGAGATCAGCGGTCCGATCCCGCTCGGGTCCACTAAAATACCGCCGCAAGGCGGTTTTTTGGTTGTTCTCCGTGGCAACTTTGTCTTAGGTAGCACAGTACCCGTATCCCTTGACAAAAAAGATATATCTGCCATGATAGCTGCAGTTTCCTGGGGATAGAGCTTCGCTTTTTTAATAAAAGAGGCAGAAGCTCTGGCCCTAAAATGGCTAGAGGGCGCCTATTTGCCCAACGGGGGCAAGGCGTTCTGCACTTTGAAAACAAGAATAAGGAGGAATATGGAGGGCTAACATTGGTCTTGACCTGGAAATACTATCCGCAAAAGACGTAAGGAGAAAGGATCATGAGAGTACACTTGCTTGTGATTGATCCCCAGGTTGATTTTATGGACCAACCGGGTTCGGCATTGCAGGTTCCGGGTGCCACAAAGGACATGCAACGGTTGACCAAGCTAATCGCACGAGTTGGCCATAACCTGGACGACGTCCACGTGACGCTGGATTCGCATCAGTGGATCCATGTGGCGCACCCGGGGATGTGGGTCAATGCGAAGGGTGAACACCCTAAACCATTCACTCTCATCCTATCGAGTGATATCGCCGCCGGCATCTGGCGCCCGAGGAATGGGCACGTAAGGCCTGCGGCGCTTGGCGGGAAGACGCTCGAGGAGTTTTTCCTCGACTACACCCGGGAGATCGAGAGTACGGGGAAGTACGTCCTCATCATCTGGCCTCCCCATTGTATTGTGGGTTCTGCGGGGTATGCCATTCAGCCAGACCTGGATGCGGCCCTGCAGGTATGGGCAGAGAAGCAGTTCGCGAATGTGGACTTTGTCGCAAAGGGCATTACCACGTTTGTTGAGCACTATGGGGCGCTTATGGCAGAAGTAGTTCTGCCGAGCGTTCCGGCTACTGGGCTCAACGCAGATCTCATTCAGGTGCTGGCCAGCGCCGATATTATCGGGGTGGCTGGACAGGCGCTCTCGCACTGCGTGAAGTCCACGGTGGACCAGATCGCAGCGCACATTGGCGAACAGCACATCGCGAAGTTCCACATTCTGGTGGATGCTTCCTCTCCGGTGCCACAGACCCCAGGCGGGCCGAACTTCCCGCAGATTGCCGACGACTGGCTCCACGCAATGGAGAAGCGCGGCATGACACTCACCACTACTGACAAATTCTTGGCGTAAGGAGGACGAAATGCCCAAAATCGGAGATGCCGGAGGCCAGGAGGCCTACCGGATTGGCGGCACCAACTTCACATTCCAGGGTGCGAGGCTCGACCATCTTGTGGCAACCGAGTATACCTTGGTCACTATCGCCGTGGATACCACAGGGTCTGTCCTAGGGTTCGAGAAGGATCTGCGCAAGGCATTGATCACGGTGGTGGAGGCGTGCAAGAAGTCACCCAGAAGCGACAATCTGCTTCTCCGCGTGATCAAGTTCTCGACAGGCCTGGGGAGGGATGGGCTCGAGGAACTCCACGGCTTCAAGCTGTTGAGCGAGATCGATCCCAACTCCTACCCCGAGTTCGTTCCAGACGGAGCGACGCCTCTGTTCGATGCTGCGTACTCTGCTGTGGGAGCCATGGTGGAGTATGGGGGCGAGTTGACGAAGAACGATTTCCTTGCAAACGGGATCGTCTTCATCATCACCGACGGGGACGACAACAGGTCTCGCATGACTCCGGCGATGATCCGAGAGCAGATTGCCAGAGTGACCAGAGAGGAGAAGCTGGAGTCGCTGGTGACCGTGCTCATCGGCATCAATGCCACCTATTTCCGGAGCGTGCTGGAAGCGTTCAGAAGGGACGCCGATCTCACCCAGTACGTCGACGTGGGAGATGCGACGCCGGGCAAGCTAGCCAAGATGGCCGCGTTCGTCTCGCAATCCGTGAGTTCCCAGTCGCAGGCGATTGGGACTGGCGGGCCGAGCCAGAATATCGCAGCCACCATCTAGCAAGGCGCTTGGATACCCTCGCGCTATGAGGTGGGGCAAGGCCTTACGACCTTGCCCCACCTTTCCTTAAATAACAGGAGGTGGGAAATGCTTTTTGCAGGGGACTCTTATTTCTACATTGGCAGAGGGCATTTTGAGGCAGGGAAACCGTGCCAAGATTATGCTCTTGCGGGCACGAATGGGAGAGCAGCATATGCTATTGTGTCTGATGGCTGTTCTACCGGAGGCAAAACAGATGTGGGAGCGCGAATTCTTGCGCTTTCAACCGCCAAAACCCTTGGACATACTGCAGTGAGAGCGATCGCCGAACCTGTGACCGATGTGCTTCCGGAAATTTCCGTGCGTCAGCGCCTAGTCGTGACATGCAGCCAGGAAATACTGGGATTGTCTCAATCTGATATATTGGCAACGTGTGTCTACTGTTACTTTACTCCCCAAGGCGGATATATCCATCTCGAAGGGGATGGGGTTATTGCCTTGAGGTGGCGAGACAAGCATATTCGCATGTACCGGTATGAATGGGAGGATAACAGGCCATGTTACCCCGCATTCGCGCAAGACCATTTTGCGGGGTTTATCCAAGAGCATGGAGGAGATCTAGCAGCACAAAAGCTAACGCAGGAAATATGGGACTATGCTCCAGGAGATACCGGGTGCCGACTCATTTCAGAAACACACATTTCTTTATGGGAGGGAATCCGAGGCGTTCGTATTCCAATCGCCAAGGAGGAGCTCGATTTACTGGACTGCGTCGCCGTTTTTACAGACGGTGTAGCGCAAGTAGAAGGCATTGATTGGAAAGAGGCGGTCGTCGAATGCCTGGCATTCAAGGTGGTAGCTGGTGAGTTCGTAAAGAGACGGCTCATCCGCTTCATCAAGGATGTACAGAAAAAAGGCAAGGGGCCCCTGGACGACATTGCCTGTGCAGCGATCCGGATGATACCGGAAGAGGTAAAGTGATGACTACCTTCGCAAGAGGAAACCGACAGGTGATTCTGGAGGGGCGCGGCATAGTAACGTTGCGCCAAAGCGACCATATTGCCACTGGCGGAGAAGGATCGGTGTTCCATATCGGAGCGGATACGGTAGTCAAAATATACACTGATCCCCAGAAGATGGCGCATGACGACATGGCAAGAAAGATTCAAGCCCTAGTCGTTCTGCAACATCCCTACATCGTAGCTCCGCAAGGGCTCGCACTGAATGCAAGGAACGATCCCATAGGATATTACATGCCCTATGTGGATGGAGAGGCCTTCCCGAGGATCTTTATCACAGGTAACCCGATGCGGAAGCGCTTTGGGGATAAAGGTATTTCCTTGCTTGCCAGCAGGATGCAGGAAGTTGTGCGGTTCGCGCACGATCACAAAGCGCTCATCGTTGATGGCAATGAGTTAAGTTGGTTGGCGGTTACGAGACAAGGTCCTGAACCTCGGATTATCGACGTGGACTCCTGGTCCATCGGCCGCTGGCCCCCTACGGTGATCATGCCATCCATCCAGGATTGGCATACGAAAGGATTTACCCAGCTTACCGATTGGTTTGCCTGGGGAATTGTAACGTTCCAGCTCTACACAGGCATTCACCCCTATAAAGGAACGCTTGCGGGGTATCAGCGAGGAGAGCTGGAACGGCGCATGCGAGATAATACGTCTGTCTTCAGCACAGATGTTCGTCTTAACGCGAACGTCCGGGACTTTTCCTGTATTCCTCCAAAACTTCTGGAATGGTACAGAAACACGTTCCAGAACGGGATGCGGGAAATTCCTCCGTCGCCACTGGACGTTGGTGTTGTGGTTTCGATGGTCACGCGCGCTCACGCGATAGTAGCCGCGACAACAGGAAGATTGATGCAAGAAAAGCTATACGCGAATGCGGCAGATCCAGCGCTTCGGGTTTTCCCATGCGGCATCGTAATGCTTCAATCGGGCAACTTGCACGATCTTGCTTCCAAACAACTTGTTGGCAGGGCAAAATCCCATGAATGCGAAGTGATTCAGAAAGAGGGCTACTGGATCATTGCAGATTGGGATAGTAGCCAATTGGAGTTTGTAGCAATCGATGTTGCTACACTGGAGACACATCAGCTATCTCTGCAGGTGCGTTGCTATCACCTCTTGCAGCAGGGAAATCGGCTGTTTGCTCATACCGATCAGGGGTTGAGCGAGCTGCGATTGCTGGTTGTAGGAAAACCGCTTTTGGTCTCTGACCGATCGTGGGGCGTGATGCGATACTCTACGCAATGGTTTGAAAGCGTGGGGATCATGGATGCATTGGGTGCAACCTTCGTTATCGCTCCGTTCGGCGAACAAGCCGTGGCTCAGGTGCGAGTTAAGGAGCTTGATGGATTACGACCAGTGACGGCAAAAGCTGGAAATCGCTTTGTCGTCATCGTGGCCATCGACCAAAAGGGCGAGTATCGAAAACTCGAACTGACCTTTGATCGAGAGTACAAAACGTACGCGGTCTGGGAAGGTGCGGTCGATACCGCGGAGCTGAACATGGCTGTTCTCCCACGCGGAGTAGCAGCTATTATCACACAGGACGGAGAGCTGAACGTCTTCGTTCCCGTGACTGGCGCGCTTACGAAAGTGCAAGACAGAGGTATCACAACAGATATGATGCTGGGCAACTGGCAGGAAACTGTTGTGTATATCCGCGACGGGGAGGTATGGCGGATGCAGATGCGGTAGTACCTTACAAGGCGGGAAGAGGTGAGTGGAAAACTTCTTCTTCCCGCCCGCAATTTTCAATAGAGAATTTTACTCAATTCGTTGAATATAATTCCCTGGTCTTAATGCTTCGCATTGAGGCCAAGCACTTTTACAATAATCGCGTTCACAGAAAGAAGGTTGCTATGGCACAGAGAATCGCCGTGGGAGGTTCGGCGGCAAATCCGCCACATCTCGGCCATCAAGCTGTTATCCGCGCCCTGATTCGCTCTGGCAGATTCAACTCAATTATTTGGATACCGAGCGGAACACGAAGGGGCAAAGAACATCTTGTTGATCCAAACCACAGAGTGGCAATGACCATTCTTACATTCCCGGACAATTGGTTCTTTCGAGAAGGCCCGAAATTCATAGTTGATTTCCATGATGTATACGGTGCAAACACGCCGGCATGCGAATGGATCAGGAAGATTCAAATTGCAAATCCCGGCGCAGAAATTGTTTGGTATACGGGAGCTGACTCTGTGGTTCCGCAAGAACGCTTCAACGGAAAGTGCGAGATTGAGGCTGCGTGGACAGAGGGACCTTCCCTTATGCGCAGCGCAAAATTCTGCATTCTTCCGCGCGCTCCATTTTGCTCGCATCCTGAATCCTTGGGATTGTCCTCGAACTTCGAAGTTCTCAATGCGAGGTTGCCTGGAATTTCCAGCTCCGACATTTGCCGCCGCATCAAGGAAGGCGAACGTTGGGAGCACCTGGTCACCGTAAAAGTGGCAAGGTATATAAAAAAGTTCGGCCTGTACGGCTGGACAGGAAAGGATGCGTGAGATGGCAAGAAAGTTCCCAACGTGCACCGAGCCAAGATCGTGTACTCCAATGAAACAGTAAAGGTGATATTTGCAGAGCCCCAGGATTTCCGCGAAAAAGTCCTGGAACTGCAGATGCACCAGTAAGCAACAGCTACGCAAGAGTAGGGGATTGAAAGGAGGAAGTTATGCTTTCTCTCGAGTCGACAGAATGGATCATCGAATCTCTGCTTGATACCGATTTCTATAAGTTTACCATGGGAAACCTGGTGTGGAAGCGGTATCCCGACGTGCCGGTTCGGTACGCGCTTACTCTTCGCACAAAGGGAGTGAATCTAGCCGCTGTCATCGACGAGCAGGAGCTTCGAAAAGAACTCGACCACGTGCGCACTCTCCGATTCAACAAGACGGAATTGCATTACCTTCGGGGTACAAACGAATATGGGGATCGGATGTTCGGCGAGGGGTACCTCGAGTTTCTTGCGGCTCTGCAATTGCCGGAGTATTTTCTGAAGCGAGTAGAGAGTGGGTTTATTCTCGAGTTTCCCGGCAAGTGGTCAGAGGCCATTTACTGGGAGACGTTCGCTTTGTCCATTGTCAATGAGTTGTACTATCGTACTTTTCTGCGAAAGATGAGTAAGTTCGAACGACAGGTGGTCGCAGCGGAGGGTATTCGCCGGCTCGCAGAAAAGATCCGGATTCTCAAGGAACATCCGGAGGTGACGTTCTGCGATTTCGGCACGAGGCGCCGCTTCAGCCGTGCCTGTCAGGACTATGCTGTTGGGGTTCTGGCAAAGGAGCTTTCTCCCCTGCAGTTTCTTGGAACGTCCAACACGTTGCTTGCGATGAATTACGCTATCACTCCCATGGGCACCTCGGCTCATGAGATGTTCATGGCGATGTCTGGCATTACGCACGGAAGTGATGAGGAGATCCGTGCTTCCCATAATCAAGTTCTTCGGGACTGGTGGGATGAATACGGCCAGGGGCTGTCGATCGCTCTCACCGATACTTACGGCACAGACTTCTTTTTCCGTGACATGACTCCAGAGCAGGCGCGGGACTGGAAGGGCCTGCGCCAGGATTCAGGGGATCCTATCATGTTCGGCGAAAGAGCCATCCAGTTTTATCTCCGATGCGGCGTTGATCCTCGAGAGAAGCTCTTGGTGTTCAGCGATGGTCTTGACGTCTTGCAAATGATCAAGATTGCCGGACGCTTTATGGATCAGATTCGGGTAACCTTTGGGTGGGGGACAAATTTGACCAATGACCTTGGGTTTGCTGCTCTTTCGCTGGTAGTAAAGCTCATTGAAGCGAATGGATGGGGAACTGTTAAACTTTCAGACAACATCGCCAAGGCAGTCGGCGATCCTCGGGACGTTGAGATGTTCGTGCGGATTTTCGAATACCGCAGCACATTTAATGTCCAGCCGCACTACTAACATAGTGCGGTAGAAGGTTCAGGTCAGAGGAGTTCGCTGACTGTATAGTGCAATATCTATGGTTGGCATCTCTCTGCCGATCTCATGCCCGCAAGTCACTCTTGCGGGCATTTGTTTTCTGGTTGAGTTTTAGGTAGATTGAAGTAATCTATGCCTATGAATTGGATATTTCTTTCTTTGCTTGCGCCACTATTTTGGGCTTCATCCAACTTCGTGGATAAATATATCCTTGGCAAATACACGAAAGGAATTTTTGATTTTGTTTTCTTTTCAACAATTACAAGCTGGCTTTTCTGCGCCGCAATTTATCTATTCGTTGGGATGCCAGAATTGAACGTATATTCTTTGATACCGATTGCAACCGGTATGGTGCTTATTTACTCGTATGGTTTCTATGGAAAAGCGCTTGAGCAGGGAGATACCTCGTCTCTTGTAATTCTTTTCAAGCTCATTCCCGTTATCACTGTAATTTTGGCTTTTGCATTTTTAGGGCAAACCTTATCATCAAATGAGCTTGTCGGGTTCGTAGTTGTTTTACTGGGCGCAACTATAGTTTCGTTTGAAAAAACCAAAGGAATTTTTATCAAAGGTTTTGGAATGATATTGATTGCGATTTTTATGTGGTCGGTAATGATTTTATTTATAGATTGGGGGCTAACGAAAATGTCGTTCTGGGATTATTTTATGCTCGATAATTTAGGTTCAGCATTGGCTGGGCTAACACTCTTTATCATCCCATCCATACGGCGGCAAGTTATTGCGGCAATAAAAATTGCGCGGCTAGGAAAGTATATTTGGTTCTCCTGGAATAACATTTTGGATTTCCTTGGCCAAATGAGCATTAAAAAAGCTCTCGCGATAGCTCCCTCTGCCGGGTTGGTCACGGTTGTTATGCAGGTGCAGTCTTTTTATGCAATTGTTATTGGAATCCTGTTGACACTTTTAATCCCAAATATTATCAAAGAGGATATCTCCGCTCCTATACTGATTAAAAAATTTGTTGGGGCAGCAATAATGTTTTCGGGTATTTATATTTTGTTAATGTAAAAATATGGACGACAAACAATTTCTCCAAAAAGCAATAATGAAGGCAAGAGAGTCTGTTGCACAAGGCGGTTTTCCCGCTGGCGCTATAGTTGTAAAAAATGGAAAAGTAATAGGCGAAGGTATTAGTATTGGCAATAAACTGAATGACCCAACGAGCCATGGAGAAATAGCTGCAATCCGGGATGCTTGCAAAAATACAAAAACTTCTGATCTTTCGGGGTCTGTGCTCTATGCATCGATGGAGTCTTGCGTTATGTGTTTGGGAGCCGCTGTGTGGAGTTCTGTGTCAAAAATAGTTTTTGCTTGCTCAAGAGAGAGAGTTTCTCCAGAATACTATGGCGGTCATTATAGTCTTACTCAAATCAATAAAGATTTTCTCCATCCTATCGAAGTAATTCATTTGCCAGAGTTAGAGGAAGAAACTTTAGTAATTGTCCGTGACTGGGAAAAAACATTATGAAGTGTTGAAATAATGTATGGCAGAAAAGGCCCAAAGAACTATCGTTTTAATTGGAGGAGCGCCAACGACGGGCAAGTCAACAATTGCGCAGCTGCTCGCGAGCCATCTTGGTGTTCCTTGGATATCTACAGACCAAATCCGAGAAATTATGCGTGCTGTTGCGAGCAGAAAGGAGCATCCAAAATTATTTACCCCGGAAGACTATAGCGCCGAACGGTTTTTGACGGAATTTTCTGCAGAGCAGATAGCTGCCATGGAAATGGAGGAAGCGGAAGAGGTTTGGCCAGGTATTAGGAAATTCATCAAGGATGACTATGTATGGAAAGACGGATTCGTTATTGAAGGTGTAAATATATTGCCCCATCTTGTAGCGAAAGATTTCACCAACGAACCGCATATAAAACCCGTTTTTTTGGTGGATGAAGATGCGGACAGAATGCGCCAGATCGTTTTTACCCGCGGTTTATGGGACGACGCTAATACGTATTCTGATGATGTAAAAGAAAAAGAGGTAGAGTGGGCACTGCTTTTTAGCCATAAATTAAAAGCAGAAGCTGAGAAGTACGGCTATCCCTTAGTCGAGGTGAAAAAGGGAGAAGACGATTTAAGAGCCGTGCTTCGCGTCCTAGGTTTGGCGAAATAAATATTGGGACTTTTGATATTTATTCTCTTGAGGATTTTTGAGATATTGAGGGTAGTAAGTAAAGTTGAGTAAGGCTTAGCCTTACTATAACTTTCTACTTCAATTTTGATCCTCGGAAAATCTAAAAAGAAGAACCGCCTCCCAGAAGGGAAGCGGTTTGGTTTCAGCGAGGGTTCGAGACCCTACTGTTAAGTTGGAGAAGGAACTGGCCTCGGGAACTTGATGCTGCGTGGGAGTGCTGCCAATTGCTTGAGCAGCTTTTTGATTTTACTCTTTTCTCCCGGTGTCGTATACGCATACGTTACATACAACTCCAGGAGAATCATTAGGTATACGATGGTTTTAAGGATCTCCGCGAGGGTGAAGGATATCGGCCATCCAATAAACAAAAGGGGAAGCATGAAAAACAGCCGCAATATCCTTCCCACTTCCTTTTCGGTATTGGCTTTTGCGGAGAGGCCTTCTGGATCGTTTTCTTGGCCGAATGCTCTCTCGGCGCGCCATATCATGAGAATTCGGAAACCAACCCAGAATGGAATTGACACAAAGTAGGTGCCCACAGGAAACCCAGGGGTTGTATACATTAGAATGCCTTTTAGCGCTCCTGTGCAGAATAAGAGTCCTAGCAAAATCCTGGAAAGAGTGAAACTGGAAGTGCCAGTCCACTCTGCCCAAAACCGGATAAAAGGACCTATGACGACCCTGTTAATATTTGCATCGATGTGTACCAGACCTTCAAAAGAGATCCCCTTCACGATTCCCCCTCTTCTGCCGGACTAGATCTATATTTTCAATAACAGAAAAACCGCCATTTATCAACATCTTGGTACGCAAAAATCTTGACTTTTATAATTTAACGTGCTACAGTATTAGCCAGAAGCAGGGAGGTGAGTTTGCCTACTCTGCAGTAGAAAGGGGCGGAAACGCTATGGCAAGAAAACGGTATTCCAACATGAGCGAGATAGCGGCATTTGGTTTTCAGGCCAGCGCGCTGGACAGCGGGAAGAGTGGCGACGGCGACACGGGAGCTTCGTTCCCCCGCATCGATGCGGAGGACTTGAGCAAGGGTGCGCGGTTTATCCCGGGCGGGGTCACGCTGGCTCGTCGAGATGGCAAGAAGGTCAACTTCGTGACCGAATGCAGTCCGAACTGCTGGTACTGGGAGATGCCTGATGGCTCTCGCATCTACCACTACGACCCCATGACCTACTATCAGATCGGTACCGCAAACGGCCGCAAAGCGGTGCGGGGCGAGTACGGCGACATGCACTTCGAAGATGGTCCCGGACCCTGCCCGCACTGCGGCAATCCCAACACGAATGGAGGTACGATCAAGCCGTAATCCTTAGACTCCTTATCAAGCTCTCGCTCGCGTGGCGGAATCCCGGCGCCTACTGGGGCTAGCTCCACTCGAAGTGAGTACTGCTCATGCCAAGGCACTCTGCGATTCTTTCGCTTGGTGCCTTTCTTTTTGACACCAAGTAAGTTTTCTGGTACAGTATAGGGAATCTCGCAAAAGAGGGGACTGCGAGATTTTTTTATGGAGATCCGCAATATTGCCATTATAGCCCATGTGGACCATGGGAAAACCACGCTTACGGATGCCATTTTGCGTCAAACCGGCGCCTTTCAGGAGGGTATGAGCATGGATACGAACGCACTCGAACAGGAGCGCGGTATTACGATTTATTCCAAAAACGCCTCCGTTTCCTACCCTTCGGCAAGCTCAGGGCAAGTACCCACAAAAATCAATATTGTAGATACTCCGGGGCATGCCGATTTTGGATCTGAAGTGGAGCGCGTGTTGCGCTCGATTGATTCTGTGGTGCTGGTGGTAGATGCGCAAGAAGGCCCGATGCCCCAAACAAGGTTTGTTCTGAAAAAATCTTTGGAGTTAGGGCTAAAACCTATTGTGGTTCTCAATAAAATAGATAAGCCCGCGGCAAATCCGGAACTCGCAAAAGAGCAGGTGTATGAATTATTTTTGGATTTGGGGGCAAATGATGATCAGCTCAATTTCACTACTTTGTATGCTATTGGCCGCGAAGGAATTGCAAAATACAAGGTAGAAGATGAATCGAAAGATTTGTCCCCGCTGCTGGATACGGTTTTAAAAGAAGTTCCTTTGGCTTCCGGGAAAGAAGATATGCCTTTGCGCGCACAGCCATTTAATCTTGCGTACGACAATTTCCTGGGCCGCCTTGCAATAGCAAGAATATACGAAGGAGTTTTAAAAACAGGAAGCACCGTGTATATAAAGCATAAAGACAAGGAAACATATAGCGGAAAAATTACAAGACTGTTTACGTTCAATGGATTGGCAAGAGAAGAGGCTACAGAAGCGTCGGCTGGAGATATTGTTATGATTGCGGGGATTCCCGATATTTATATTGGCGATACCATTTGCGCTTCTGTAGACCAGGAAACACTTCCTGCCATTTTAATTGATGAGCCGACCATTGCGCTTAATTTTTTGGTGAACGATTCGCCTTTTGCTGGGAGAGAAGGGAAATTCGTTACTTCAAGACAGCTTCGAGAGCGGCTCGAAAAAGAGCTGGAGGTAAATGTAGGGCTGCATATTGATTTTTCGGATCAGGATAAGTTTAAGGTATACGGAAGAGGGGAGTTGCATATCGCGATTTTGCTGGAAAATATGCGCCGGGAAGGGCATGAGCTTCAGGTCTCCCAGCCCCATGTAATTATTAAGGAAATAAACGGCGTAAAAACCGAGCCATTCGAAGAAATAACCATTGATGTTCCGGTGGAATTCCAGGGAGTTGTTATTGAAAAATTGAGCCAGCGTGGCGCTCGGCTGCTTGATATCAAGCAGCATGGAACTACGGTGCGGATGCTTTTGAAAGGGCCGACACGCGGAATCTTGGGATACCGCGGCCAATTTATTGTTGATACAAGAGGGGAGGGGATATTCGCCAGCAGAGTGGTTGGGTTTGAGCCGTACGCCGGAGAAATCTCAAAACGGCAAGTTGGTTCTATGGCTTCTATTGCCACAGGAAAAGCGCTTGGGTACTCTTTGTATAATCTCCAGGATCGGGGAGTGTTGTATATTGCGCCCGGCACACAGGTATATGAAGGCATGGTAGTTGGGAATACTTCAAAAGGAATTGAGATGGCGGTAAACCCCACAAAAGGAAAACATCTTACCAATATGCGGGCGGCCGCTTCTGATGAAAATATTATCCTTACTCCTCCAAGACCCTTAGGCATTGAAGATGGTCTTGAAATTATGTCAGACGATGAATATCTTGAAATTACTCCCAAAAGCGTGCGCCTTCGAAAGCAATACCTTACGAAACTTGATCGCGCCAAAGCAAAGCGTTCCGATTTGGCCTAAAACATCAAAAAACGCGAATATCCCTTCGGGTTTTTTGTTTTCTCTTTTTGTTTGACTTCCAGCTAGTTTTCCATTAAGGTTGCGGTAGATCAGCTAGACACGATTTAGTTGAATCAAAGGAGGGTAAGTAGCGCTTGAGCCAATTTGTACCTTGGAGATCAAATACCGTGAGGAGGCGTAGCTATGGAAGTGAAAGACAGGATTATCGTGGCTCTGGATGTGGACGAGCTGGATAAGGCCAAGTTCCTTGTGGCAATCCTTGCTCCGTATGTGGGATGCTTCAAGGTGGGATTGGAGCTGATGTCGGCTGCTGGCCTGCCCCAGACAGTGCAGGCTATTCACCAGCTTGGCGGTTCGGTCTTCTGCGACATCAAGCTCAACGACATTCCCAATACCATGGCCGGAACAGCTAAGGTCATCTCGAAGCTCGGCGTTCGCATGTTCAACGTGCATGCTTCGGCTGGTATTGAAGGTATGGTGGCAGCAGCAGTGGCGGCTCGCTCGGTCGGCATACAGGATGAGGGCTGGAGTGGTACGCGGCCACTTGCGGTTCCAGGAAACTGCTTGATCCTTGCCGTCACGGTTCTCACCTCGTTTGAGGAGAACAATGCGCATCTCACCTTTGGTGCTCCGACCAAGGCCAAGGTACTGCAGTTCGCGCGCGACGCCAAAGCAGCCGGTCTCGACGGCGTCATCTGCTCGCCGCAGGAACTCGGTCTCTTGGGTGGGCAGACGGAGCTCGCAGATCTCATGAAGATCACTCCTGGCGTGCGGCCGGCGTGGGCGGCTGCTGGCGACCAGAAGCGAGTAATGACTCCGGCGGAAGCAATCAAAGCCGGCGCAACCGCTTTGGTCATCGGTCGGCCGATAACCAAGCCACCGGCGGAAATCGGGTCACCCGTGGACGCGGCGAAGAAGATCGCGGAAGAAATCGCAGCGCTTTTGTAGAAGGGGGAACCATGGATGTTCCTACTCTTAGTCCTCCAGCGCTTCTCGAGAAGGTGGGGGCAATAGTGAACGGTCACTTTATCCTCACCAGCGGAGGGCACGCGGCAGTTTACGTAAACAAAGATGCTCTCTACCCGCGTACGCTCATCACGGCAAACCTGTGCCGAGCGATTGCCGAAGCATTCTCTCGTGATCGCGTAGAGGCGGTCATAGCTCCTGCGATCGGTGGAGTGATCCTCTCGCAGTGGGTTGCGTTTCACTTCACGCAACTTAGCGGTAGACATGCGCGAAGGGAAGTGTTTGCCCTCTACGCGGAAAAGGCAGAAGGAGGTTCCTTCGTTATCGGGCGTGGTTACGACAAGTTCCTGCCCGGCAGGCGTGTGCTCGTCGTGGAGGACGTGTTGACCACCGGCGGCTCTGCAAAGAAGGTTGTCGAGCTCGCGCGAGCAGCCGGCGGCAAGGTGATCGGGCTTGGCGTTCTGTGCAACCGAGGCGGTGTTACGCCACACGATGTTGGGGACGTACCACAGCTCTTCGCTCTCACCAATATTCCGCTCGAGGTCTGGATGGAGGGGGATTGCCCGCTTTGCAAGCAGGGAGTCCCGGTCAACACAGACATCGGAAAGGGGCGTGAATTTCTGGCTCGACAGCGAGCCAAGTAAGTAAAGGGGGTGAGCGTTGGATTCGCCGGTTGGCGAGCCGCGCTCACCCTCACTTTTTGTTTGACTTTCTCTTCGTTTTTCATTAAGGTGGTGGTAGTTCGGTTGGACATGTGCGAGTTTCGAAAACAAGGGGCTAGCCGGAGGACGGCGGAAGAAAGGAGAGACTGTGTCAGAAATTCCCGGAATAAAGTGTCTGCTGTGCGGCTCGCCCATGGAGTACCGCGGAGGTCCAAGCGATAGCAACCTCTTTGTCATGACGTGCACTCGCAAAGGGTGTGGCTATCAAGGTACATACTATGTGGGGGCTCCTCGCCCCGCGATAGAACAGTTTGAGTAGAAAGGGGGTGGGTGTTGCATTCGCCAACGAGCGAATCGCATCCATCCCGTTTTTGTTTTTGGCAGGGTGTAGTACAATAAATTAAAGTCGAAAAAAAGAAAACTCATCAAATATAATATATGGGAACACATTATATATGCACAGGCGGATGCGGAGGAGTTTCTGAAACTCCGGGAGCTTGCCATACGGGAGGATGTCGTGATTATGGAAAGCCTTTGAAAGAATGCCATTGCGAAGACGGTATGCATAGTGAGGTGGGGGAACAAGAACGAGATGAATTGGATAAAGAGTCAGCCGCCTAAACATACATACGCGCCAGATACCGCGGAAAGAGTAATGGTGCCAAAGGATAAGGTGCCGGTTGTTCCTACGGGCACAACTTTGGCGCGTGCGCGTGAATTGGTTGCGGCCAAAACTCGGGAGTATGAATCCGTCGACTATATTTATGTCGTTGATCGGGAAGGGCATCTTCGCGGTGTTTTTTCCATTAAAGAAATTCTTGCCAGTCAGGAGGAAGAGAAGCATGTGGATGATATTATGCAGAGGAATATTATTACGGTGCGGCCGCACACGCACCAAGAGCGCGTGGGGCTGCTTGCTCTGCAGCACAACATAAAATCACTTCCTGTAGTCGATAAAGATGGTATTTTTCTGGGCATTATTCCCGCAGACGCCATATTGAAAATTCTTGACCAAGAGGCGGTAGAAGACTTTCTGCGCCTCGGCGGTATTTATTATAAGGGTCCGTACGACGACCTTTTGCGTTTGCCTGTGCTGAAATCAATCAAACATCGCTTGCCGTGGCTTCTTTTAGGGCTTCTTGGAGGAATTTTTGCTGCTGGCGTGGTGAGCAGTTTTGAAGAAACTCTTTCGCGCAATCTTATTCTCGCGGCTTTCATCCCTCTTATAGTGTATATGGCAGATGCCGTTGGCACCCAAATGGAGGCATTTATTATCCGCGATCTCGCAATAAACCCTCAGTTCAGGTTCTCCACTTATTTTGTCAAACAAGTTTCCGTGGCAGGAATACTTGGAGTTTCTACAAGTTTTTTGTTGGTGGCAGTAAGTTTTTTCCTGTATGGAAATATTATGATCAGTTTGGTGCTAGGGGTTGCTCTTTTCTTTGCCATTCTCTCGTCGGTATTTAGCGGTTTAATTATTCCTTATTTATTCGGAAAGCTTAAGCTTGATCCTGCGAATGCGGCAGGCCCCGTGGCCACGATTATTCAGGACGTGGTAAGCGTTTCGATATTTCTTTTCATTGCTTCACGGATATTATAGGGGTATACTACAATAATATGTTGTACAAACCCTTCACATTTATTCACAAGATTTATCCCGCGAAAGACGTATATGCGCACTGCGACATTCCCTGTGGGATCTACACGCCGGAACCCGCGAGAACCGCCGCGAGAACCGTGGTTCGCATGGTGCAGTTGATCCAGGAGTTGGAGCCGCCGAACTTCGCGAATTTCAACGCAGAAACAGCAAAGGGCAAGGCAAACTCTTTGGGCAGGTATATCCATGTAAAAGAAGAACACGCGCAAATTTGCAAAAAAGAGCTCCTTGTCCTATGGACAGATTATTTCAAACCACAACACTTAGAGATGTTCCCGAATCTGCACGATACGTTCTGGAAGGCAGCAAAGTTGTGTTCCAAGAACAAGCAGGAGGTAAATATGGAAGCCGCGCAAGAACTTATACGGGTGGTGGAGGAAATTGCTCAGATGTTCCAGAAGGCGGCCGCGCAGCAGTAGTTTGGTGAGTCTTATCCCTTTGGAGAGGAGGCCTCAAAAAATGTTTGCGTATTTTAGGGTAAAAGGGCGGAGCATGGAGCCCTTATGCAAAGAAGGCGATTTTGTTCTACTCGATCGGTTGTCCTACTTTGTGTTTCGGCCAAAGGTGGGGGATATGGTTGTGCTGCGCCATCCGCAGGAAGATCGTTTGATTCTGAAATACATTACGAAAGAAAAAACTGACGAATACCATTCTTGGTATTGGGTAGAAGGCCTGAATAAAGAGGGAAGTTCAGACAGCAGGAGTTTTGGCTGGATACCCCGCGAGATTATTTTAGGGAAGGCGCTTTTAATGCGTAAATCCCGCACTGGGCCCGCCAATTGGCAGATTAGTGCGGAGCATAAGACTTCATAAAGAGACTTTAAAGTTTTCCACAGGGGGTGTTTTGCTGACTTTCGGGCAGTGGTATTATAAAAGTAGATAAGATAAAGAGAAAGGTCGAGTTTTAAAGCATACGTTTATACTTATGAATTTGGTACAAATTACAAGTAGTGCGTTAAGCGATGCGTTTCGTGATTTGTTGTCAGGAGTGGTTTCATTCGTGCCTCTTTTGATTTTTGCTATTCTCGTTTTGCTGGTCGGCTGGTTTATTGCTGTGGGGGTAGGTAGGCTTGTGGCAGATCTTTTAACGCGCATTAAATTTAACCAAGTGTTTGAGCGCGGCAACTGGAAAGAAGCGTTGGCGAAAGCGGATTTGAAGGTTGATCCCGCGGGATTTATTGGCGGGATTTTCAAGTGGGTGCTGGTTATTGTTTTTCTGCTCGCTGCGGTAGAAATTCTTGGTTTCGAACAGTTTGCCGGATTCCTGCGCGACGTGTTGGCCTATCTGCCAAACGTGATTGTAGCGGCTTTAATCCTTGTCGTAGCAATCATTGTGGCGGACATTGCGGAGAAAGTAGTAAGAGCTTCAGTGGAGGGAGCTAAGATAGGACATGGCCAGTTTATCAGCTCGGTAGTGAAATGGTTTATCTGGATTTTCGCGCTTTTCTCCGCCTTGCTTCAACTCGATATCGCTGTGCTTCCGGTGCAAGTTCTTATCCAGACATTCGTTCAGGGTATTGGGTACGGCGTTGCTTTGGCGGTCGCCATTGCCTTTGGTTTGGGCGGAAAGGATCAGGCAGCTGAAATCTTGCGAGACCTGCGCAATAAAATGCAAAGATAGAGAAAACCAGAACAGGTGAGTGTATCGCCCCCCCCGCCTCATCGGCGGGGGTTTTGTTTGGCACAAACAAAAAACACAGCTTGAGCTGTGAGTAGAGTTTTGGGGGCGCTTGCTGCAGCAAGCGCCCCCCTTGGTGCCCGGGGTCCTCGGCGGCCGGCGTCAGGTGGTGCTGGTGTGGTTGGGGGCCGGCGGGCCAGCGGTGCCGGTGGTCACGGGGTGGTCGCCCTCGAAGTTCCGCAAAGCATAAATGGTGGCTGGCGGGGGTCCGTTGATCCTTGCCATGATATCTCCTTTGTTGGGCTCGAGTTTTGGAGTAGGACTCCTTCCAGGGAATCCTCTCGAGCCCTCCCCTCGCAGCTCCACTTTTCGTGCAGCTTCCAGGGAAAAACTCGACCCTCCATAAGAACTAGGCTATATTATAGCGCAGTTGCAGAAAATGTCAATAGGAGGTGTCCTTGACAAATTCAATCTTGTGGTATATAATATCGCAAGCAAAGTGGGGCTATAGAGCACCCACTATTCGCAACAGGGAGGTGCTTCGTGAAATACTGGAAAGATGTTGGCATTCTCTTGATCAGCGTTGGCGTCGGACTTTTCTTGTGGGGGCTTTTTATTGTGATCTCTACTTCGATCTCGCTCTCAAGCTCGATTGAGGGCGTCAAAGATCGAGCGCAAGTTGCTGCCGACGCAGCCGAGATAAGGGATCGCTTGATACTCTTGGATGAACGGATGGAGGCGAGGGGTATGCATGGAGGATTCACATCTCTCTTCGTTCACTCCCCTTGGACCGACGTCTCGGAAATCCGAGAGAACGTCAAACGGCTCATAGGTCGAGCGGATACTGTCGCAAAGCTAGACCCCAGCTCCGATGCTTATCAACAGGGACTGGACGACATCCGGGGGACCTTGCGAGAGTTCGACCTCCAGACCTTTGGATGGTGGACATACAATGCTGGGGGTTGGGTTTTCATCTGCCTTTTCGTGATTGGTGGATTCATTGTGGCGTTTATCGGCGTCATATTCTGGAGGCGTGAGGATTACTGAGGTGAAAGCCTCGGGTCTAAGGCCCCGTACGGTGTTGCACCGTCGGGGCCTGATTTTTTCTACTAAATATTCTGCGACATTTTGTGACATTGTATTGAGAAACACGACAATAAATCATCGTGTTTTTTGTTTGCCGGGGTTTTGTTTTGTCCGGTTTGCTTGAGGGCGCCAACTGCAAAATAAGAGCCGCATAGGTTTCCCTAGCGGCTTGCTCGCTATAGTTGGTTTTTGCCCCTTAAGGAGCTGTAGATGACTGGGATGAAGATTAGCGTCGTGAAGGGCCAGAAGAACGCGAGTACGATCCGCGTCTGCGGGGTGAGGTTGTTTGACATTTCTCTCTCGTAGGTATCAAAGAGTTGTGACACGATCGCGACGCCTATGCCAAGATATATCCCTGTTAGGCAGATGATAGAGAAGATCATCGTCCCCTCCTTTCTGCAACCACTGTACCAAAGAATTTATTTATATGCCAGCACCTAACTCCGCCTCAAGGGTGGAGGTTTTGTCCTACCTTGCCCCCGCGCAGGGTTTGTATTAGGATGAGACTAGATTTGAGACAATAAAGCTCTAAGGGTTTAAGGGGAGGCAAGTCATGGCCATAGCAGTGTCTACGGTGATTAAGGAGCGGGAAGCCGCGGTCCAGGTATTGTGCTGTGCGATACATAGGAAGCCTCTGCTGGCACTACATGGAGGAGAAAACAGAGGTTACTGCACGCGTTGCGTATCTCGCCCTCCCTTCAAGCCCTTCAAGCATTACCCCGGCATCTTCTTCGGGCCAGAGGAGGAGGCAATAAAGGAGAGGGCAATAGTCGTGCCAATGTGTCCCAAAGGGCATGGGGCGTTAGAAAATGTGGGAGAAGGGGATCGCTCCGACTGGCGGTGTTCGCGGTGTACTCCTCTTGGACTTGGCTATTTTCTCGTACTATGACTGAAGGAGGATCCAGGGAAGTTCACCAGAAAGGCCGCATGGTTCGCCCAGCGGCCGTTGTTTTTTACCACTGGCCTTGCCCCCGCGCAGGGTTTTGGTAGAGTGAGATTATGAAAAACTTACCGAAAATGGGATTTCACGAAAGTGTTGTACCGCAGGTTTTTGATGGGAAAATAAGCACTTGGCGGCTGAGAGATCATAACTTTAAAAATGGTGACATTGTTGCTTTTGAAAATAGCCAGACAGGAGAAATTTTTGGATTCGGGGAAATAACAAATGTTGTTGCAACAACCGTTGGGCAGATAGACTTGAAGGATAAAAGTCATTACACGACATATAAAACCAGGCAGGAATTAATAGACGCATTCAAGCGCCATTACCCCGCCTATGAGATTACCGAAGATACGCCAGTTTTTGCCTATACGTATAAATTTAAAAAGGAACTCTAGCAAAACAAGTTTTTCTTTTGTCCTACCTTGTCCCTGTGCAGGTTTTGTATTAGGTCGGAATATGAAGCTAAAAGAGGCCGTTAAAGCGTTGTTAATCTTGAGCTTTTTATGGTTGGTAGCAATGCTACTCGTTCGTGGTATTCTGGTGGCTAACCCAGAAAGCGAACGAGAGCTAGCTTTTTATGTAATGACATTTTTTATTGGCTTTGGTTTTTATGTTGCTTACTATATCGGGAAAGAGAAAAACCCTTTAGAGTAAAGTATGAACTGGCTAAAAGGAAATTGGTTTGTATCCCGTCCGAAAGGGCGAGTTTTGTTTTAAACTTGCGACTTTGCAGCTTTTGTAATAAACAGGAGATATGAGATTTTCGGGTAAAGAAAATTGGTGGGTGGATGCAGAAAAATATACAGAGGAGCAGTGGGTAGAAGAAATGAAAGCGCCGGGAGTTTTGATTACCCCCACTTTTGGATACGGGCGTACCTTACCATGTCCAAACTGCAAAACTGTTGGATTCTATGGTCCTAGAGCTGATGATCTTGTAAAAACAACACGCAAGTATAGAGCTTGCAAGTATTGCGGTTTTTGGCAAGAAGCTTTTGGCCCAATATGGGAAGAAACGCAAGGGGAAGCATATCGTTGTACGGCAGTTCATTGCACCAAGTGCGGCATCTACGACTGGCGAGTTCCTTGGGCAGATAGATTTGGCGACTGTGAAACATGCAAAATTCCTCTGCAAGAAACACAATGGGCTTTTGATGAACCAGATCATCCTTTTCGGAAGATAAAATCACAGATAATTCTTACGCTCAATCTTTAGACGATGAATTGGTTTAAACGAAATTGGGATTTGGGAATATTGCTGTTTGTTCTTCTGGTTTTTATCTTTCTTTGGCGCTTTGAAGAAGCGATTGAGTTTTGGAATTTGTTTATTCTTAATTCGAGCTACTTAGTGGAATTTTTCGGAGTAGTATTCGCAGGCTTTATAGCTCTTTTCGCATTCTTGGGTTATGTAATGACGGAAAAAACAAGAAGTTTAGTAGAAGGAATTTTATTCAATCCATTATATATAGATCTTAGTGAGACAGCAGATGGAGAATATAAGATTTGGATGGCTGTTCAGACTTTTAATCCTGAGGTTCTAAAATCTTTTAGTTGGAGCGAGATAGAAAGATTGCTTAAGGATGCTTTATTTACCGATTCTAGTAGGGCAAAACTGCAGTTCGAAGGTGAGAATTACAAAAATGCCTTTCTCCGTTTTAAGAGCATTGTTCAAAATTTCGCTAGATTTTTTTGGGTGACGATTATTTTACTTTTTCTGTCCTTAATCGCTTTGGTGTTAATGCCATTATCTGATGATGGCACTATAAAATTTTGCATAGCATTCATCGGAATAATTGTCTTTTTACTTTCCTTATTCTCTCTTTTCTTTGCTGCGTTAATTATACATTCTCTTTTCTTGGCTCCTAAGGGCGAAATAGAAAATTTTAGAAAAGTGGTGTTGCGAGATAAGTAAGCTTTCCTCAGGAGAAGGTTGGACCCAACGCATAAAAATAAAGACGTGATAGGAAAATAAGGGAAATTAGGACCCGCATGACCCCC
>Ga0209541_10005175_pt1 | contig 22805 bp, 19 predicted proteins | sample RifCSPlowO2_01_FD_184027 | JGI IMG/M metagenome (GOLD analysis project Ga0209541, IMG submission 184027) | Groundwater microbial communities from Rifle, Colorado - Rifle CSP2_plank lowO2_0.1 (SPAdes) (version 2) | ecosystem: Environmental > Aquatic > Deep subsurface > Groundwater | place...
TTGGGGTACCGTAGCCGGAGTTATTTATAGTTGATCCGTTTTGCTCATCAAACTTGTAATACAGGGTTTGAGAAGCGACTGGAGAACCCCCTACAGGATGACCGGCGTTCATGTCCTCGATGATTTGCTTGGGGTTGCGGGCGTAGTTGTAGAGACGGACGTCGTCAATATTTCCGCTGAAATCTTCTGTCCCGGTGTCGTCATTTGTTCCCAGTGACAATTCAAAGGCAGTCGTATCGATCGTAGACGTTCCGCTCGATTTTGAATTATCTAGTACGCCGTTAATGTATACCCTCAATGAGCTGCCATCAAAAGTTCCTGCGAGGTGATACCAGTTGCCGTCTACGGGAATTGAGGAGTTTGACGTGATCTCGTTGTCACAACCAGAAAAACACAAAGGATTACCGCTGCTCCCAATTTCAAACCTGACATTATCCCCGCTTGTTAGTGCCAGACGGTATGCACCGAAGAAGCTGCCCCAACCGCTGTCCGCTTTTTTGATTACTATATGTTCGAAGTCGTCTTGGTCTGTACCGCGTTTTATCCAGGCGGATATGGTGAGGGTACCGGTAATGTCTAAGATGTCATTGTCGGATACATACACGTAATCATCCGATCCGTCGAAGGAAAGTGAACTGCCGTATTTGCCGGTATTCCAAACCGGCCCGGTAATACTGCCTGTAAGGCCATTGCCTGAAGAGTCTGAGGTGGATGACGTGTCCGTATTTTCATCCATCTTCCACCAGCCGATGGGGCCGGGGGCGAAATTATAGAGCCCCTCGACTTCGCTCGGGGTTATAGCGCGGCTATAAATGCGGACGTCGTCAACGGTACCGCCGAAGTTTCCGTCTATTGTCCCGTCATAAAATGAATAGCCAATAAGGAGAGGATTATCGGCAGTGCCGTCCACAGACCCAGCGTCATAATCACCCGAATAATTGTCCAGCGCGCCGTTGACGTAAATGCGGGCATCCGTCGAAGTAGTGTACGTTACGGCGATGTGATACCACTGTCCGCCGTTCCATGTACTGGTGTTCGTCTGGATGTTCCCGCCATAGGTGCCGAATCGCATTCTTCCGTCATCATCGTCGACGGAGCCGTTTGCGTTAAAGAGAAAAAATGCCCAATCGCTCTCGGTTGAGTAATCGGCGCTTTCCGATGATCTGCCTACGATGCCGGTGTTCCGCTGCGTCGTGGCTGAATCCCACGTGCTTGTCATCTTCATCCAGTATGAAACGCTGAACCCGGAGCCCATGTCAAAGACTGAAGAGTATGGGACCGTTACGTAATTGTCATTGGCTGAAGCGGTACGGAAGGTGAGGCCTGGACCAAATTTCCCACTGCTCCAGTCCGGGCTATTGGTTAATGTACCGGTGTTCCCATTGCCGCTGGCGTCGCTTGCAGAAACCCCGGTATTCTCGTCCAGTTTCCAGTAGCCCACCAGACCGGAAGATAACGATTTATTAGTGTCCGGGCCGAAGGAGGCGGTCACGCCTTTGGAGGTGGAACGGGCGGCAAATTCGGTTTTGACCTGATCAGCGGTCTTGGCGAAGTTGTAGTATTTGACTTCGTCTAGGAAACCTACCCAACCACCACTGCCTTGGCCGGTGTCAATACCAACATTAAATACCGGAGAAGAACCGGAAAGGGAGGTGGTGTCGGTAATGGGCACTGTAACTGGTTGTTGGCCGTCGATATAGATGGTAATGGTTGAGGTGCCTGATTTAACGGCGGTGAGATGGTGCCATTGGGAATCGGCTAAATTGGTAGTACCACAGGCGGTGTCTGAAGGAGTCCAGGTGGCATCAGAGTCAATGCCGAAGCACATGTTGCCCGAGGTGTTCATGTAGATTTTGTAACCACCGGAGAGAAAGCGGGCGAGGGCAAACTGGTTAGAACCGGGAGTAGTACTGTTGTGCTTGAACCACATAGAGACGGAGAAAGATCCGGTACCGGGATCCAGTTCAGTATCAGTTGAATATGTTTTGGCCGCATAATCGGTAGTGCCGTCGAAGAAAAGACAGCCGTCGGAGGCGCAAAACTCCGGGGTTTTCCTGACAGCATTGGTGACGGTTAAAGTGTTGGCCTGGAGGGTGGCGTCGGAGGCATTGCCGGAGCCTTCATCGAAGCGCCAATATGAAATGGGGCCGGGGGTGGTTTCTTCGGAGCCGGCGGTTTGAGAGCCCAGATTGGAGGCGGCGGTAGCAAAATTGGCGGAAGCAAAGCCGTCCGGGGCGTTAAGATTGCCATAATACATGTAGTAGTTGGATGAGCCGGCGGGGAGAGTGTCGAACAGGACGTTGACGTTGGCGGTGGCGTCGCAGTCAACAGCGAAGTACTGGAGGGATTTGCCGTTTTGATCAGTAAATCGAAGGTTGCCGCAGTCGGATTGAAAACGAGAAGTGTCGGTGGCGTCGAAAGCGGGGACGGTGACGTAGACGTTATTTTCGGCGGAAGTGTGGGAGGCGATGCTGACACCCTTTCGATATTCCCAGGAGTCGTCAAACCAACCTGCCTCGACTTTGGGGGTAGTCAGGCGCAGAAAAACAGCTCCAATTAATCCGAAAACAACTATTCCGGTAAACAACTTTCTTAATTTGAAATTTGAAATTTGAAATTTGAAATGAATTTTAGAATTATTAAATTTCATAATTTTCAAACCTTGTTTTTTGAAACGATTTTTCCAAATATCAACACAAATTCTTTGGCTTCGGACCATAGAGCCCGGCATTCTTGTTTCAAGCCTTCATCATCTATGGTTTTGCCTAACAATTCTAACCAATAAAGTGTTTCCTTTGCCTCTTTCTTGCAAATGAAGATTTTGTTGAAGAAGTCCTTCTTACTCGAAGCGCCGTTAGCTTCGCGGTAGTTGGCGCCGATACTAGTGCCAGCCCTGAGGCACTGATTAATTAACGGGATTGTGATTTGATTTTGGGGACATTTTTTGAGAAAGACGATGAGATTACTGGAAAATTTCAAAGTTCTCTCTTCTAAATCGTAATTGTTTTCTAATTTGGTCATTGTGATTTGTGAATTGAATTTAAATTTTAAATTTCAAATCGAAAATTTCCCTATATGGGACAGTATTGATTAATTTGGCAAGAAGAAGCTTAGGGGGCGGGGGTAGGAGTGGGTGTGGGGAAGTTGACGGGGGCGACGTCGATGATTTTGTTGGCGCTGGGGCGGTAGAGATAGGCTTTTTTGGCGTTGGTATAGATAAGGACGACGTCACCGTTTTCGGCGGGATCGAAGAAGGCCTGGTTGGCCAGCTTGGTTTTGTCGGTAACGGTGGCAATGGTTGGATCTTCGCCGGCAGGAAGCTCGATGAGCCGGCCGATTTTATCAACAACATTTTGGTTATCAGCGGCGGGAGGGGGTATTGGTGTATGGCGGGATGTCCAGTAAAAGTAGCCGGCGGCGCCGACGGCTCCCAGCGAAATGAAGAGGAGGATAGCGAAGATGGTAAACTTGCGCACGGGGTGAATATACTATATTTTTTTACTAATTTCTTCATGGAGTTGGGGTGGGGGATGGCGGGGGTGTAACTGTAACAGGGGGTGTCGGCGCGGGGGCCGAGACGGTGCGGGGATCTTTGATCGCCAGGGCGGTCCAGGTGAACTTGAGGTCGATGACGGCGGGTTGTTCCAAAAGTATGGTGAAGCCGGTGGCAGTTGAGGCGGCAATAATGTAATCCTGTTTGGGGAGCAGGGATACGGGCTGGTCGATGGCGGCGCCCAGAATAGCAGCGTTGGTGTCCCAGACGGGATTGGTGGTGACGATGGGCGGCTGGAGATATTCGTGGTCATAAGTGATGGTAACGGAGCGGGCGCCTGTCGGAATGACAGCGAAGCCGGCGGTGTCTTTGTTGAAGAAGACAGTTCCCATGAAATTGGTTTCGCCGGTTACCGTTAAAGCTCCTGCGACTTGAAGTTGGCCAAAGACACGCAGGTCCACACCGATTTCAGCTGATTGATTCACTTTGAGAGAGGTTAATATGGTTTGACCCTCCTCCGCTGAAGCTTCGGGGGGCGAGTCTACTGGTGCGGGAGTGGGAGGGGGGGTGGGGGTTTGGAGAGTTACCAGTCGGGCTAGATTTCCTGATTCATCGAAGGCCAGGGAATTGTTGGGGTCGATCCAGGAATTGTTGACAAAGATCATGATTTCGCCAATACCCGATTGAGCGTAGTCGGACAGAGCTTTTCCGATAGTGAAACCGGGTTTGGTGGCTTTCATGGCGATACCAGGAGTTGACGAGGTTGTTAAGTAGTCTCCGGCTTGAATGGGACCGTTTTCTGAGCTGACTTTTACAGGGACGCGACCATTGAGGGCTATAGGAAGAGGATGGTGTTCGGGTCCGACTACATTTTTACCCAAGGAGCTTAATTCGCTGAAGTTTTTGGAAACGACGCCAACCACGATTTTTTGATAGGGGGTGTTTGATTTTTTGAGCTTGGAGATTTGAAAATCCCTACCGGGCTCGTATTTTCCGTAGCCGTCGCCGGCGTTGACTGTGACTTCCGTGTCACCCATGACGACGACTTCTCCAAAATCGACGTTGTTTTCAGTCGGATACCATTCAGCATAGTCGGTAAGAGTACCGGGATTGCAGGCTACCAGGGTACGATTTTCGTTCGAGGCAGCGTCTATGTCCGCGCCGCTGTGACAAACGGCGTTTACTTCAACCGTGCCGTTGAAGTTGATGTTAGTTAGTCCTGCACTATCGACCGAAAATTTAGTTGTGCCGGAAATAGAGGCTGTAAGAGGAGCTTGGTTGCCGGTTTCGTTGAAAACTACCAGGGCTTTACCGGTGGAGGCACCGTTAACCTGCAGGAGGGATTGGGGAGTGACGGCGTATATATTGGAAGAAAGCGTCAAGCCGCCCAGAGCGGATGTATCGCCCAATATGCGGCCGGAGTTGTAGGTGGTCAGGGTGAGGTTGTTGGATTCGAAGGTTTCGCCGGCTTGAATATATAAGGAGGCGTTGGATTTGAGATAGCTGGCGGTTTGGTTGGTGAAGAGGAGGTCGTAAGCCAGGGAGACGTCGCCTGCGGCTGTAAAAGAGGTGGGGAGAGCATTGGTGATGGCGATTTCGGAAACGGAGAAGAGAGAGGAGCCGGCCGAAGTGACGTTGAAGAGGTTGCCGGTGGTGTCCCCGGCATTGCCGATGTTGATTCTGACCAGGTCGCCGGAGGAGGTAGCCACGGTGGAGGGCTCCCAGTTGAAGTAACCTAGGATGCCTGTAGTTAGAGAGGTGGCGGTGGAATACGATCGAAGGAGATTACCGGTAGTTAGGGTGTTGTTGGAGGTGGTGACGTCTAAAACTGTGCCTGAAGTAACGGCCGAACCGGTGAAGTTGCCTATGGTGCCAGTTTGGGTGGCAGAGGCAGTCCTGAAGGCGTTACCGGTATGGGCCCCGGTGGCGTTTAAGTAGAAGATGCCGTTGGTCAGAGCTGCGGTGGAGCCGGAAGTTAGTGACAAGAGGCTGCCGGTGAGTCCGGTGGAGGTAGAGTCGATGGTCAGGCCATTGCCGGAAGTCAGCGCGTCTCCGGAAAGGTTCATCAAGGTGCCGACAGTGGAGGAATCGGCGGCCAGGTTGAAGAAAGTGGCGGCGCCGGTAGTTGAAGTAGAGCTTAAATCTATCAAATTTCCGGTGTAACCGGTGGTGACACCGGTTTGGGCGATGTTTAGAAAATCGTTGGAGGTTTGGCTGGCAGAAGCATCGGCAAGACTTAATATATTTCCCGTCGTTTGGGTAGAGGTGATGGAGGAGGCTGATGTCTGGGCGGGGATGGTAAAGTTACCGGAGTTGCCGATGGTAAACCTGGGAGTACCGGAAACGGAAGCCGAGAAGATATCCTGGGACTCGGTCTGGTTGACGATGACCGAGGCTTTGCCGGCCGGGAGACTACCCCCGACTATTAGGCGGGCCGAGGTAGTGGCAGTACTGCCAAACAACGTGTCGACGGTCAGGTTGCCGGGAGCCAGAGTACCATCGGCGGAGTTGTACTGCCAGAAGTTGACCAGCTCGGCAGAAGTGGCCCAGCCGCAGGTAACGGACGTGGATTCACAGACTTTAGAGTTACCCCAGTACAGATCGTCACCGGCGGCGCCGGGTCCGGTGCCGAAGGAGAGGACGTTGTTGACCGAGGCGTCGTAGTTTAAGCCGATACTGGTGCCCTGGACGTCGAGAGTGGTAGTTCCGGTGATGCCGCCGGTGAAGGTAAAGTCGTCCCGGGTTGAGGCGTCGGAAGTGAAGTTGATATTGGTGGCGGTAACCGAACCCAGAACCAGGGAGGTGGCGGTGGTGGTGCCCAGGTTAAGGGCGCCGGCGGTCAGGGTGTCTAAGCGGGAGGCGGCGGGGACGAGGAGGTTGCCCGAGACGTCGACGACAAAGCGGGGAGAGCCGGAGGCAGAAGCGGTGAAGATGTCCTGGGTCTCGGTCTGGTTAACTATCACCGCGGCTTGACCGGAGGGGAGGGAACCGGCGACTCTCAGTTTGGCAGAAGCGGTGGAGACGGCGCCAAACAAAGTATCGACAGTCAAATTACCGGGAGCCAGGGTTCCGTCGGTGGAACTGTATTGCCAGAAGTTGAAACTGGCGGTAGCCCCGGAATCATTATCGCCGGCACAGGACCAGCCTGCGCCATCGGTCCATTTTAGAAGCTGGTCATTGGTACAGCCCTGGATAAGGGTCAGCCCGTCCGAGTAAACTTCCAGCCCGGAAAAAGAGGAGGTGGGACCGGTTCCGTCGGTGGAGGTAGCCAGGGTAAGAGCGTCGGCGTCGATGAAACCGGTGGCCAGGGTCATGGTGACGTTGGATGAGCCGGAGGTGATTTGACCGGAGTTGGCGATGGTGAATTTAGGAATGCCGCCGGCAGAGGCAGTGAAAATGGCTTGGTCGCCGGTTTCGTTAAAAAGAGCCAGAGCTTTGCCTGTGGTCTGGCCGAAAACGTTGAGTTTGGCTTCGGCGGTGGCGATGCCGATACTGACTGAGTCGGAGGCGGAAGACAGGCGGACGATGGAGCCGTCGTCGGTCCAGCCGGGGTCGGTAAGCGAAGCAGAGATGGTCAGCTTTTTGTCGGTAGTGTTGGCTGAAAGGGAAACGTTGGAACCGGCAACGAAAGTGAGCGTGTCGGTTTTGGAACCAGCGGTAATATCGGTTGAGCCTACTTTGAAGGTGGAAAAGATTTTCAGATCGGTTGTCTGGTCGGTAGTGGAGATAGTCGGGGTTTGGGGGTCGCCGGTAATATCGATACCGGTGCCTTCAAGGAGGTTGTAGACGATGTTGGGAGCGGTAAGATTGCCGGAAACGGTGGCGGTGCTGTCAATAAGAGTGGGAATATTGGCTTTGAGGATCAGATTGCCGCTGGATGTTTGGGCCGCGAGTACTGCGCCGGTAGGGAATGGAATATTCGGGGAGGTTTGACTGTGAATATCGGACTTAAGTTGCGGTAATTTTAAGGAAAATGAGTATTGGATGCCGATTTGGTTTAAAATGAGCAGGGAGGCAGAAATAAGGGTCAGAGTTACTATCCCGGCCAGGGTAAATTTTTGGGCTGATGAGAGCTTAAACAGTTTGCGGACTCCGGCGGGAATAAGCAATTTGGAGATTGTTCGCTGACGGAGAATGACGTCCAGCTGGTCTTGGCGATAACGGCGCTGGTTGCCGAGAGTTCTTTCAGGGGCAATCAGTTTTTGTTTTTCCCAACGACGAAGCGTTTTGGTAGATACGCCCAATATTTGAGCGGCTTCATGAATACTGAGAGATTGGACAAGTGGCAGTTGTCCAAGTTTGGGCATGTGTTAATTAATTAATATTTGGTGACAAGTGTCAATCCCCAAATCATTGAGGCTTGACAAATTGAGGCTAAAACGTGTACGCTTAATCAAAGCTAATTATGAAATTTTTTTGGTTTGTTTGCACATTATTGGTCGTTTGGACTATCGGTTACCGTATTTCTAAAGCGGAAACGTCAGCCGGATTAGCTACAACCCAATCGATTGATGATGAATCAATTTCCGACGGAGATGTGTTGTGTTTCAGTGTAGGAAAGATAGGGAAGTGTTCGCAGGAGTACCAGGTGGACATGTACGGGGTTTTTTCAGAAGATCCGGCGATGACGTTGGAAGACAACGGGTTGGAGAGAGGAAAGTCGATGATGGACTCCGGCAGAGCGGCGGTTAAAGTGTCTACGGGGAACGGCGAAATTAAAAAAGGTGACTTTGTGACGTCTTCGAAGACACCGGGCGTTGCTCAAAAGGCAAGCAAGAGTGGTAACGTTTTGGGCGTATCATTGGAAGATTATAATGGTAGTGATACGAGAAAAATCGCTGTCCAGGTGGATATCAGGCAGGCTATAGTTTCGACCTCGTCGAGAGACAATTTAATTGAATCTTTGAAGATGGGGTTGCTGGCTCCGAGCTTAACCCCGCTGGCGTCTCTGCGATACTTACTGGCAATACTGGTAGTTATTATTACATTTGTTCTCGGGTTTGTTTATTTCGGCAGGGTGGCCAGATCCGGTGTCGAGGCGATGGGGAGAAATCCGCTGGCATCCAGAATGATTGCGATAGGAGTAGTGTTTAATTTGGCATTGACTGTGGCCATCATGGGCGGCGGATTGTTAATTGCGTATGTCATTTTGATTATATGAATTGGGAAACATTGATTTTGGCGGCTATGGCAGGAGCTATGGGATTGGGAGCCACAGAATATTGGCGGGTGCGAAGGGAGCTGTCTAAGCGGATGAACGAAGAGGCCAGAGACCGGGAGAGAGCCAGGGAAAGGGCGGAAAGACTGGTTGAGGGGGCCAGGGACAAGGCAGTGGAAATTATGCGGGAGGCGGAGGTGTTGTCCGAAAAGCAATCGGAGGGATTGGAACGGAGGTTGCGGCAAGCTGCCAGAGAGGGACTGAAAGATTATACAGCGGAGCTTGAAAAAATGGCCAGAGAAGTTCAAAAGGTCGCGTGGGGCGAAGTGAATGACTTTAAAAAGACTCTGGAGGCGGGGACGGTGGAGTTGGAGCAGACTGTAGGGAAAAGAATTGCGCAGGAGTATGACAAAGCCAGAGAAGAGCTGGAGAAGTATAAGCAGGATAAAAAAGCCAAGCTGGACGAGCAGGCAGTGGGTATAATCAAGGAATTGGGGCGGAGAGTCCTGGGTAAAGTAATTCCCGCAGAAGAACACAAGAAATTAATACTGGATGCGTTAAAAGAGGTGGAGGCAGAAAATGGCTTTTGATTTTCACACGATTTACCAAGTGATGTGGACGAAAGGGGATGCGGAGATTTTATTAGAATATATTGATACCTTATTTGATAGTCTGTACGGGTTGGATAACAAATCTTTTGAGAGTATGGCCGGAAAGATGCCGGAGGAAACAATTGCCCGAACATTGGTTGCGGAAATCAGAAAGGTTCCGGAAAATCAGGGAAGAGATTATTTACGGGAATTAAAAGATTCTGTGAAAAACTGTGAAACAATTAAATTAACGACTGCGGTCAATTTGCCAAAAGACATGATAGGAGAAATTATTGAAGAGTTAAGAAAAAAGTATAATCAACTTATAATTGATTTGGAAACGGATCCGGAAATAGTAGGCGGAGCGAAGATTAGTTGGAGAGGCCGGTATTGGGAAAAAACTTTGTATGACCAAATTTGAGGAATGTCTGAAAAACAGCGGTGAGGTGGGCTATGTCCAGGAGGTCATGCTGTCTGTTGCCCGAGTGGAGGGGCTGCCGGGGGCAAAGTTGGGTGAGGTGGTGGTGGGGGAATCCGGAGGGGAAGGCCAGGTGGCCGGAATAGGCAGGGAGACGGTTGAAGTGCTGTGGTTCTCGAGGGGGGGTTTGCAGGCGGGAATGAAAGTAGCCAGGACGGGGAAAGGGCTGAGTGTGCCGGTAGGAGAGGCAGTCCTGGGCCAGAGCCTGGACGGCTTGGGAAAATGGCTGACAGGAGATGAATCCAAGTCCGAGCACAGATATAAAGTGGATGTCATACCGCCGGGGCTGGGAAAAAGGGCCAAAATAACCAGACCTTTGATGACCGGGGTGTCACTTGTGGATTTGCTGATTCCCCTGGGGCGGGGCCAGCGGGAGCTGGTTATGGGAGACCGGAAGACCGGTAAAAGCCAGCTGGTTTGGCAAACTATTTTGACCCAGGCTGAAGGGGGAACTATCTGCGTGTACGCGGCTATCGGGCTCAAAAAAGTGGAGATTAAAAGGCTGGAAGAATTGGCGGAAGAGCAAAAAATAAAGGGAAAGATGGTGATTGTGGCGGCGGCGTCGCAGGAAGCGCCGGGGATGATTTTTATGACGCCGTATACCGCCATGGCAGTAGCGGAGTATTTCAGAGACATGGGGCGGGATGTGCTGCTGGTACTCGATGATATGTCTACCCATGCCAGGTTTTACAGGGAATTATCGCTTTTGTCGCGCAAATTTCCGGGCAGGGATTCGTATCCGGGGGACGTTTTCCATGTACATTCGAAATTGCTGGAGCGGGCGGGAAATTTTAAAGCCGGAGCGGCGGACGTATCCATTACGGTCATGCCGATAATCGAGACGATCCAGGGAGACATGACCGGGTATATCCAGACAAATCTGATGTCGATGACGGACGGACATATATATTTTGATTCCGAAGCTTACTTTTCCGGGAGACGGCCGGCGGTTGACCCGTTTGTATCCGTGACCAGGGTGGGGTACCAGACCCGGGGAAAGCTGCAGCATGAGGTAAACAGGGAGTTGATGACAGTATTGTCAGCTTTTGAGAAGACAAAAGTTTATCTTCGTTTCGGGGTGGAGCTGGGGGAGTCATCGAGGCAGGTTTTGGCTTTGGGCGAGAAAATCTGGCATTTTTTTGACCAGCCGCAGATGTTGGTGGTGGCGGGGGATCTGCAGCTGGTTCTGGCTGCTATGATTTGGGCCGGTTTGTGGGACGGAAAAGAAGTGGGGAAATACGCACAGTGGTGGCAGAAGACGCCGGGAGCGAAGCAATTAGTAAAAGACCTGGTGGCCAGCGACTCATTCAGCGTGTTAATTGCTAAGGTCCGGGAAAAGGCGGAGGTGCTACAGCATGGTTAATAAGAAGCGGTTACGGGATGAAAAGGAAGGATTGATGGGGTTGCGGTCTCTGGTTGAGGTATACGAGGAGGTAGCCGCGATGCGAATGCAGAAAGTTAGGGGGGCGGTTTTGGCATCCAGACAGTTTTTGGATGAGATGCTGGAGGTGTTCGGGCGGGTGCGCGAGGCGTATAAGAAAAAAGGGTTTACGGGCCTGACAAAGAACGGGAGGACGGCGGCGGTTTTATTGTCCGCCAATTCAGGACTGTTCGGGGATATCGTGGACAAGACATTTGAGAAGTTTGCCGGGTTTATCCAGGCAAAGGAGTGCGATGTGGTGGTGGTCGGAAAATTGGGCGTGAGGATGATGACTGATTCGAAAATAAGCAAGCTGTACAACTATTATGATTTTCCCGATGACAATGTGGATTTGGAAAGCTTTGCCCTGATCATGAGGTATCTGCTGCAGTTTGAGAAAGTTGTGGTGTTTTACGGGAAATTCGGGAGTATTCTGACCCAGAATCCGGTGATGACGGCGGTTTCAGGAGAGAACCTGGAGGTAAAGACTACCGGAGAGAAGGTGGAATATATTTTTGAGCCGAGCATTGATGAAATCGCCAAGATTTTTGAAGGCCAGATTAAATCGAGCTTGTTTGAGCAAACACTGCATGAATCCCAGCTGGCGAAATTTGCCAGCCGTCTACTTAACCTGGATAAATCGTGGGAGAATATCGGCAGGCGGTTGGAGGGGGTAGGAAGGGAAGAAGCAAGAATGAGGAGGAAAACACGCAATGGAAAGCAGTTGGCGACATTTTCCGGGATGAGCCTGTGGTGGAGGGATAGAGTATGAAGGTGAGAGGGAAAGTGGTAGGAGTGAGGGGGCAGATTGTGGAGGTGGAGTTTTTGGGCGAAAAACCCAAAGTATATGAGATTCTGACGGGTGAGGAAGATGAGGAGATGAGGATGCAGGCGTATTCGTCTGCAGGGAGGGACGTGTTTTTTTGCCTGGCGCTATCCGGAACCGAGAGGATGTGCCGGGGAACCAAAATAATGGGAACTGGGAAGAGCTTGGAAGTTCCGGTAGGAAACGAAGTCTTGGGGAGAGTGACGGATATTTTCGGCGGGGGCGTTGACGGAAAGGGGAATCTGGAAGCAAAGGTCAAATGGCCGATTTTCAGAGCGGTTCCAGGCTTCGGTCAGATTTCAACCAAGGAGGAGGTATGGGAGACTGGGGTAAAAGTGATTGATTTGTTCAGCCCGTTACTCAAGGGAGGAAAGATGGGCTTATTCGGCGGAGCGGGTGTGGGGAAAACGCTGTTACTCGGGGAGATTCTGCACAACGTAGTGAAAGTTAAGGAAAAGCAGGTGTCGGTGTTTGCCGGGGTGGGGGAAAGAGTACGGGAAGGACATGAACTGTTTGAGGAGTTGGCAAAGCGGAACATTTTGGAGTCAGTTGCTTTGGTATTCGGACCGATGGGAGAGAACGCGGCAGTCCGGTATCTCACCGGGCTGGCGGCGGTAACGATGGCGGAATATTTCCGTGATGAAGAGGGGCGGGATGTGTTGTTTTTTGTGGATAATATTTTCCGGCTGGCCCAGGCAGGGCTGGAATTGTCAACCCTCATGAATACAATTCCGTCGGAGGACGGTTATCAGGCCACTCTGGGGAGTGAAATGGCCACTTTCCATGAACGGCTCGTATCGACCGACCGGGGTGTGGTTTCGACGATTGAGGCCATATATGTGCCGTCAGACGACCTGCTTGATCAGGGAGTCCAGTCTGTGTTTCCTTATTTGGATTCGGTGGTGACTTTGGCGCGGAGTGTTTATCAGGCCGGCAGACTGCCGGCGGTAGATATCCTGGCATCATCTTCTTCAGTGCTTAATCCGCGGGTAGTAGGGAAGAAACATTACGAGACAGCTATGGCCGCCCAGATCATGCTAAAAAAGGCGGAAAGCCTGGAGAGGATGGTCAGCCTGGTTGGTGAGTCAGAGCTGTCGGCGGAGAATCAGGCCTTGTATAAACGGTCCAAAAAATTGAAAAATTATATGACCCAGAGTTTTTTTGTGGCCGAGGAGCAGACGGGTCGGAAGGGCGTGTATGTGCCGGCAGCCACAACCGTGGCGGATACGGCTGATATAATCGCCGGCAAATATGACCATGTGCCGGATGACCGGTTTTTATACATCGGAGGGGTGGCCGATATTAAAATATAATCATGGCGCAACAGCAGTTTCTCCAGGTAGTGGTCAGGAGCCGGCAGGGTCTGGTGTTTGAAGGTCAGGCAATCGCGATTACGTCAGAAAACAAAAATGGACCGTTTGACGTATTGGAGCGGCATGCCAATTTTGTAACGACGATCCAAAAGAGACTGGTGATTATCAAACCGGGCGGGGGCAAGGTGGTGATGCAGGTCGGTTCAGGCATGATGCATGTGTATAAAGACCAGGTTTTGGTGTTTTTGGGTGTGGTATAATTCTTATCATTATCTTAACAAAATATAGGTTATAGCTATAATGATCATATCTTAATCTTATCATGCTGAAGATTATAGCTTTAAACAGAGGATTAGTGAACTCGTGTGGCAAATAAAGAAAAAAGGCTTTAGAATGAGTGTATGAGGTTGGCTTTGCCTAAATCGACAATAAAGCTTTCCAATTTGGAGAAAGTGGATATTAGGGTGGGAAGGATATTGGCTGTTGAAGATATAGAGGGTTCGGAGAAGCTGGTGAGACTGATGGTGGATTTTGGTGATTTTAAGAGAAAAATTCTCGTCGGGATGAAGAAGGAGAGAAATAATCCCAAGGAGATTGAGGGGAAGCAGGCGTTGTTCGTGGTGAATTTGGAGCCGAAAGAAATGATGGGTGAAGTATCCGAAGGGATGCTGTTTGATATAGGATATGCGGATGGAATTACACCGGTATTAGCTGTGCCGGAGATGGAGGTACCGAATGGGACAAGGGCAGGATAATTATGAGAATTGAATCGTTACCAAAAAAATTGGGAAAGATTCTTGTGTGCATCGACAGCGCGAATGTGGCAATTGGTTTGAGAAACCATGGTTTGGCCTTGGATTATGAGAAGTTTGTTAAGGCTGTAAGGAAGTACGATTCGAAGGCTAGGATTTATTATTACGGCCCTAAGTTTGAGAACACAAAACATCAAAGATTTTTGGGGTTTCTAAAAAAAATGGGGTTTAAGCTAGTAACAAAGGAAGTAAAAGTAATTAAGAGTGGTTCTGAAGACCACAGAAAGGCTAACTTTGACGTTGAGCTGGCGGTTGATGTGGTGGATTTGAGTTCGGGTTACGATACATTATTGCTGTTGTCAGGTGATAGTGATTTTGCGATTTTGGCAAGGTATCTGCATAAGAAAAATAAGAGAATATTTGTAATTTCAACCAGGGGAAGCGTGTCTAAGGAGTTAGTAGATGAGTGTGACGGGTATGTGGTTTTGAGTGAGTGGAAAATTGTAGTTAGGCCCTATGTAAAAAATCACCCCGCCGTAAAGCGGGGGATTTAAGTTACAGCCTTTCGGACTGCCGTTTTATTATATCATTGACATCAACTTATGCAAAAGCGGGTTAAGGAATATCTGAAAGAGAAGATTGGGAGGGAGGTCAAACTGGAGCATCCGGCGAGGGGGGAGTGGGGAGATTGGGCGGTTTATGGGAATGTTGATATCAAACCTGACGAAACGGTTGAAAAGACAGAACATGTGGGAGGATTTACCAATATATGGCTCAAAAACGAGTGGCTTATCAGTCAATTGACTAAAGTGCCGGAGGCAAGAGAGAGGAACGGCATGACCATGGTCATAGATTATTCCGCGCCGAATATCGCCAGGCCGTTCGGAATAGGCCATTTGCGGTCAACGATAATCGGCCAGGCATTATATAATCTGTATAAGTATTTGGGATACGAAACGATCGGAGACAATCATTTGGGTGATTGGGGGACGCAGTTTGGCAAGCTGTTGTACATGATTGAGAGGACGGGGACAGAGGATCTTTCTATAGCCAACCTGGAAAAGCTGTATGTGGAATTTCACAAGCAGGCCGAGGATCACCTGGAGATGGAAAAGGGGGCCAGAAACTGGTTTTTGCGGTTGGAGAAGGGGGATCCGGTTGCCAAAGAGTTGTGGCAGAAGTGTGTCGATGCCTCTATGGCGGAGTTTGACCGGGTTTATAATTTGCTGAGTGTAAAAATAGATAACGCCTACGGTGAGAGCTTTTACGAGGCCAGGATGGTGGTGGTGGTCGGGGAAGCCAAAAAGAGGCAGATCGCCACAATGTCACAGGGAGCCTGGGTGATCGAGATCACGGGCATCAAAACGCCATTGATGCTGGTTAAGTCGGACGGGGCGACGACGTACGCCACGCGGGACTTGGCGACCTTGAAATTCAGGCAGGAGATGTGGAACCCGGATTTGATTATCTATGAGGTGGGGGAGGAGCAGACGATGCATTTTGAGCAGGTGTTCGGGGCAGCCAGGAGGCTGGGATATGTATCGGAGCATACCAAACTGGTACATACAAGACATGGGTTGTATCTGGACACGGACGGGAAGAAATTCTCAACCAGGGAAGGAAAGACGATTAGGCTGGAAGAGGTCTTGGACGAAGCTGTGGAGCGGGCAAAAAAACTGGGGAGCGCGGACGAGGAGACGGCTAAAGCCGTGGGGGTCGGGGCGATTAAGTATTTTGATTTGAGCCATAACGTCCAAAGTGATATTGTGTTTGACTGGGAAAAGGTGATGGCGCTGGAGGGGAATTCGGGACCGTATATTCAGTATACTTACGCACGATGTCAGAGCGTGCTCAAGAAAGCCGAATACCTCACCCTTAATCCCTCTCCTAATTTAGGAGAGGGAAATCAAAAGGGAGAGGTATTATCTGCTGAAGAATTATCTATTTTGAGATACTTTTATAGATTTGAGGAGGAGGTGGGGGAGGCGGCGGAGAGATTCGCACCGAATTTAATGTGCAACTTCCTGTTTGAGCTGGCCCAACGGTATAATTCATTCTATAATAAGCACTCGATATTGCAGGCTGAGTCCGGTAGCAGCAGGGAGTTGAGACTGCTGATAACAAAGGCAGTGGGAAATATTCTGAAGACCGGATTAGAGTTGCTGGGAATAGCTGCACCCGATAAAATGTAGATATGTTTGAACATTATACTTTAGACAACGGCGTGAGGGTGGTACTGGTTCCGATGGCCGGGGTGGAGAGCACGGCTGTGGGGGTATATGTGGAGACTGGGAGCAGATATGAACAGAAAGAGATAAACGGCCTGAGCCATTTTTTGGAACATATGGCGTTTAAGGGGACTAAGCGCTTGCCGACGACCAAAGACACCAGCAAACTGGAAGCGCTGGGGGCGATCCAAAATGCCTGGACGGATGTGGACGGAACCGCTTTCTGGTGCAAGATTCCGGCGGATAAATGGCGGGATGGATTAGAGGTGGCCAAGGAACTGGCCTTGTACCCGGTGATTCCGGAAAAGGACCTGGAGATAGAACGGGGAGTGATATTGGAGGAGATGCGGCGGCGGGACGACCGGCCGGATGAACTGGTTTCGGAGGAGCTGATGAAGCTGGTTTTCGGCGGAAACGGTCTGGGCCAGACAACGCTGGGGGAGGAGGAAGTCATCAAGCGGGTAAGGCGTGATGATTTTGTTGATTACCATGATAGACAATACGTATCCGGGAGGGTGGTGGTTGCGATAGCGGGGAAGATTTCGAATCAGGAATCAGGAATCAGGAATTATGTAAAGAATTGGTTCGGGGGGTTGGCGAAGGCTAGAGGGCAAGAATTTGAGAAATGGACTGATAAACAGACTGGAGCGAGGGTAAGTATAAAAAAGAAGGATTTGGCGGCGCAGGCACATATTGAATTGGCCGTGCCGGGGGTTAAGTCCGATGATCCCAGGAGATTTGCTTTATCGCTTTTGACCGCGCACCTGGGGCAGGGTTTGTCATCCCGGCTGTTTGAAGAATTGCGGGAGAAGCAGGGAGTGTGTTACGCGGTGAGCGCGGGCGAGGCCAGGTGGCCGGATTGCGGAGTGTGGTCGGTATACGCGGGACTGAATATAAATAAACTGGAAAAAGCAGTAGCAGGGATAGTGACAGAGGTGCAGAGGGTCAAAGGGACAAAGTTGACGGCGAAAGAGCTGGCGGCGGCGAAGGAAAAGATCAGGGGGCCGCTGTTGTTTTCGGCGGAAAATCCGGTGAATCAGATGGAATGGTATGCCCGGCAGGTCCTGGACGGGAGAGCCGATATTTTGTCACATGATCAGGCAATTGCCAGAGTGATGGTTATTGATGCGGAAATGATACGGAGTGTTGCACAAGATATCTTTTTGAGCAAGAAACTTAACCTGGCCATCGTCGGTCCGGTGGAAGAAAAAAGGAAGGAAAGTTTGATGAAGTTGCTGAAAGTATGAAGATTCTGGTTAGATTTTCGTGGTTGAGAATAACATCAGCATTAATTGTTAATTTGGCCGCGGGATTGATTTTATTGATGTTTACCATTCGTGACTGGCGAGTGTTGATTTTGGATGGGTTATTTGTTATTGTGAGCTTGGTTATTTCGGCAAGAATAGAGGATATTTTGGAGGATTATGTTTGATTTGACTGATTATGCCACCAGGGTGAATATAGGATTGGGATTGGGGTTGGTGGTGCTGCTTCTGACCTTAATATTTGTAGCGAAGTTTCCGGATAAGAAGGCGGCGCGGAAGAAATGAAAGGATTGGAATTTCCGATTGTGGGGACTAAGGTCAAGGGGGTGACGCGGAAGTTTGATTTGGCGGACACAAAGGAGCGAAAAGCGTATTTTGAAGCCAAGGCAGGGGACGAAATAAAGCAAGTCAGGCGATATTTGGAGAAGAATACATTTGTGGCGTATATGGTGGGGAAGAAGAATTCGGGAAAGGGAACGTATTTTAATCTGTTTTCCCAGTTATTCGGGACCGACCGGGTGGCTCAGGTGAGCGTGGGGGATGTGGTGCGGGAGATAGATGCCGGGTGGGAAGAGTTTGAAAAAACGGAGGATTTTGCGAAATTGAAGAGAATTTACCGGGGTTATATGCCGTTTGAGGAGGCTGTTGAGGCCCTCCGGGGGCGTAGCCAGAGCAAACTGCTGCCGACGGAGTTTATTTTGGCCTTATTGAAGCTGAAAATTGATAAATTAAAGGGTAAGGCTATATTTTTGGATGGAATGCCCCGGGACACCGACCAGGTGTCGTATTCGTTGTTTTTCAGAGATCTGGCGGACTATAGGGATGATCCGGATTTGTTTATTCTGATTGATATCCCGATGAGCGTGATTGATGAGCGGATTAAGTACCGGGTGATGTGTCCGAGGTGCCGGAATTCACGAAATACCAAGCTGCTGGTGACCAAGGACGTGAGATATGACGAAACGAAGAAGGTGTTTTATCTGATGTGCGATTCGGAAGGTTGCGGGACGAGGATGGAGCCGAAAGAGGGGGACGAAGTGGGGATAGCGCCTATTAAAGCTCGACTGGAAAAAGATGAAGAAGTGTTGAAGGCAGTATTCGGCTTGCACGGGATTCCTAAAGTATTATTGAGAAACCACGTGCCGGCGGCAGCAGCCGGAAAGTATTTTGATGATTATGAACTGACTCCGGAATATGTCCTGAGCCGGAGTGGTCAGAAAGTTGAGGTGGGTGAGAAACCGTGGACGATTAAAGATGACAGTGGGGTGGTGTCAAACAGTTTGCTGGCGCCGCCGGTAGTCGTGTCAATGTTGAAACAACTTCCGGAGGCATTGGGCCTATAAAAAGTTGATAATATAAATTGGGATTCTGAGCACAATTTGTGTGTTTTGGGTATTGACAAGGTAAATCGATTTATGGTTCTATTATTGTGTGGCTGTAATTACTAGAGAACCTGTAGTTTTTGGGTGGTTAAAATCGCTTCTGGCGCTTCTGACCCAGTTTGTGGCGGTGGGCGGAGATTTTGTTTAAGCCCGGGTGTAGTAAGTAGATCGGCCGGATCCGTGGACAAGGAGTTGACCGAGTGACGCCAACGCGGCCAGATTCCGGCTGGCGGTGACCTGGGAGATATTAAACGCCTTTTGGATCGTTTTGTTGGAGACAGACGTGTCTGGTTGTTCGAGCAGGGCAAGGATGGCTTTTTGGCGGTGGGTCAGGTGCCGGATTGGGGCATGATAGGAAGCGAGAGAGGTGCCGACTTTTTCCATTTGGGTGATCACAGCCCGGCAAAAAAACTCGAACCAGAGTGTGGTGTGGGTTGAATGGGTGGCTTGTTGAATAACTTCCAGATACTCTGTTTTGTTCAGGCTCCAGTAATCTTCTAAACTTAACCAGCCGCGGAGGTTGTAGTTGTATTTAGCTAAAAATAATAAGGAGACCAGATACGCCAACCGGCTGGGATAAAAGTAGAGATGGGCAGTGGCCGACTGGATCAACGGGTGAGTTTGGCCGGTTTGCAAATAAGCCAGCAGGGGTTGGATCTCCTTTTCGGATCCGGGGTTGACTGCCAAAATTCCGGCCAATGCTTTGATGACGGTAAATGTCACCGGGTCCGGATTGGCGGTCCAGGATTCCCGGATGTAGTTTAGGGCGTTTTTGTAGTTCAGGACTTTAACAGCCAGCGGTGAGGAAGCGTCGGATTGGACTTGACTAACAATAGTATTAATGGAATCTTCAGTTAACGGTTGGTTGGAGAGACTGGCCCAACCGGTGAGGTGGGCGAGAGTTGTTTGCCAGCGGAGGGTAATTTCGGTTTGCGGAGAGACCGGAGTGAGCAGTATAACCTGGCGGAGACTATCGGCCTTGGCTAGGCTCTCTTTGAGCCTGGATGAGACGTTATAGGATATAGAAATCATAGTTGTGTTGGTAGGTGGTCTGAATAATATTAGCGTAATCTTATCACTCTGTCAAATCCAGATCAATGAGAAGTAATCGAGGCTAGTTTGTTGTAAATCGATAAGAATGTGACGTGATTATACGGTACGCTTGACAAGCGGGCCACAGATTGGCCATACTAAATTTGTGATCACTGCCAGACTTGTGGTTATTGCCACGACCATTGCGATCGCGGTTCCTGTCGCTTTCGCGTTTGCCACTAATAGCTCTTTCAGCCGGCCGACGTTAGCGGAGGTCGCGGACGCAGTCGGGACATTTTCCCCAAGGACATTGAGTAAGGTGGACTCGCTGACTATCCGGGTTTTGGGCGAGCATACCGAGGCCGCGGTTGCCAATGACCCCGCTTTTGGGCAGGACATCCCGGATTTGGCGAACAAGCTGGATTCCACAGCCGAGACATTGAACAGATTGAGTTTGGATTTTCAAAAGGCGGTCGGGGAAGTAAATTTGCTGGACCTGAAATGGGAGAGCCTGCAATCCGGTGAAGTTAACCTGGCGGCGGACGCGTTAGTATCCGATCTGGAATTTGACGGTCGGCTGGCATGGCTGAATAATTGGGGGTGGCCGGAGGTGAGGAATGTTGTTTCCAGTGTGACTGCGGCCCGTGAGAGTTTAGGTGCCGTTCGCGGGGTTGATCCGGTGGCGTATGCGAAACTGAAATCGGCTGCCGCTGATTTGGGGTCTGCCCAGGAACAGGTCGGAGATGCCGGCGATACGGCGGATGAACAAACTGTTCACGGTCGCTACAAGCAAGTTCAGGAATTGGCAACGGCTCTGGCGGTGCAGCGGGGTCAGCTGACCGGCCTGCTGGACCAATGGGACAGCATGCCTTCCAGCCAGAGGGAGAGCAAAGCTGAAGAAGCCGCGGAGGCAGTACTGGCCCTTAATCAAATCCAAGGTGCCGGTCAGTGGCTGGCCGGGGAGCCGAAGACCAAAATTCAGGATTTGGCGGGATTAGTCAGGGTGAACGAAAGCCTGCTGGCACAGGACGCGAATACGCCGGTTGTCGGTACGTGGTATGAGGAGAATCCGTTGATCATCAGGACGCTGGTGACTAACCCTTCCGCGACGGCACTGCGCAACATCGGCGTGAAGTACTATCTACCGGCGGAAATCAAAGGAAAAGACATTATCAGCCATGATGCCGGTCTCGAAGTGAAATACGACTCCGGCCGGCGGCAGTACTATGTGGAGGGGGAGGTGGCGCTGGCGGCGGAGGATACGAAGGTGCTGGGAGTGCAGGTAACAGATGCCAGGGCTGAAGCATTCCGCCAGGCATCTTTCGGCCCGGCTGCCAAAGTCAGACCGGAATTTTATCCGGCTGGGTGGGCGGGCGGAATGCTGTTGGCGGGAATAGGGGCTGTGGTGATCGGAATGCTGCTTTTGGTACCGGCACCTTCCGGCAGGCGGACAAGTTCAGTCAGGCAATTCAGGGGTTTTTCTGAAGTGATAGGAAGTTCGGATCTTTAGATTTTGGTGTAAACCCGGCCTTTGAGATGAATGGCCACGGCCCCGTTGACGATAATCGTCCGGGGGTTGAATTTGGAAGGGTTAAAGTTAACAATTTTGGTGATAACTGTATACTTGAGACTTTTGGAAATGTTTTTGGATTTGGGCATTAGATTTCAGTGTAAACGCGGCCGCGGAGTTTGATAGCCAAACGGCCGTCCACAATAACTACCCGGGCACCGTATTTGTCCGGGTCAAAATCAATAAACGTGCTTATGATAGCGTATTCGAGGTTTTTGGTGATGATCTTTTTGAGTGCGGGTCCGGTGACAACTGCGACAACGTAGGTCAGCGATTTGGAGATAACTTTCTGGGGGACGGGGACTATAAATTCTGGTGAAGGGCTGGCGCTGGGACTGGCGCTGGGACTGGCGGATGAAACTTCCGCCGGCGCGGACGGACTGGCTGACGCTGATTCGGACGCGGAGGGCGAAAGCGAGGGGCTAGGAGATGGAGTGGGGCTGGTTGAGGCTGACGGGCTGACGCTGGCGCTGGGAGATTCGGATCCGGACGGGGAAAGTGAAGCGCTGGGGCTGACCGACGGGCTGACGCTGGAGACTTGCGACGGGGAAGCAGAGGCGCTGGGCGAAACAGACGGGCTGACGCTCGGGGAGGGACTGACGGACGCAGAGGGGGAAACTGACGCGGAAGGGGAAACGGATCCCGAGGCAGAAGCGGACGGGCTAAGGCTGGCGCTGATTGATGCGGAAACACTCGCTGAAGTGCTGGGCGATAACGAAGCCGACGGGCTGACGGACGGGCTGACGCTGACGCTGGGGGAAACCGAAGCGCTGGGACTGACCGAAGCGCTGGGTGAAACGGACGGACTGACACTGGGACTTTCTGAAGGACTGACAGACGGAGAAACCGACGGTGAGACCGAAGCTGAAGGAGATACCGATGCACTGGGACTGACCGAAGGCGAGACGGAAGGACTGACTGACGGACTTTCGCTAGATACCTCTGAAGGTGAAGCCGATGCAGACGGGCTAACCGAGGCGCTTGGTGAAACCGAAGGAGAAACACTAGGACTTTCAGACGGGCTAACGGATGGTGATATTGAGGGTGAGACGGAAGCTGATGGGGAAACCGACGGAGAAACGGAGGGGCTTTCAGATGGACTTACGGAAGGGGAAATGGATGGAGAGACCGACGCACTTGGTGAAACAGAAGGGGACACGGAAGGGCTCTCCGACGGGCTTATTGACGGAGAAACGGATGGCGAGACTGACGCGCTGGGGGAAATCGATGCACTTGGTGAGACCGACGGGCTGACGCTGGGGCTCTCCGAAGGACTGACGGATGGACTTTCTGAAGGA
>Ga0209541_10005179_pt1 | contig 22801 bp, 17 predicted proteins | sample RifCSPlowO2_01_FD_184027 | JGI IMG/M metagenome (GOLD analysis project Ga0209541, IMG submission 184027) | Groundwater microbial communities from Rifle, Colorado - Rifle CSP2_plank lowO2_0.1 (SPAdes) (version 2) | ecosystem: Environmental > Aquatic > Deep subsurface > Groundwater | place...
CCATACATCTTCTTCGAAAATTTATGGGAATATCTTCTCACTCGTAGATTCGTAAGATTCTTCAAAATCTTCTTCACAATCTTAATATACTTCTTTTCCCTTCTCTTTTCCATGAAGTGTACTCTCCTCCCCAAAAAGCATGTCATAAGCATTTCTACTGAGCCAAGCAAAGGAAACGTTTTTAACGCCTAAACTTATGAGGTGCTTATATGGTTAAACAATATGAGCTTCTCGTCGCGGAAAAGCCAACAAGCGCCAAGAAAATAGCAGAAGCCTTGGCAGATGGGAAAGTTTCACAAGAAAAAAACAAAAAAGTCACTTACTTCACGTTTACGCATAAAGGAAAGTCTATAGTTATTGCCAGTTGTCTCGGTCATTTGTATGGATTAGTTGAAAAAGAAAAAAACGGCTGGAAATATCCTACTTTTAGTTATGAATGGAAACCAATCTATGAATCCCAAAAGCGTGCCAGCCAGACCAAAGAATTTATTGACACACTCAAGAAATTGGCAAAAAACGCGGATGATTTCACAGTCTGCACAGATTTCGATGATGAGGGGACTGTTCTGGGATTAAATGCTATTCGTTTTGCCTGTGGTCAAAAGGACGCGCACCGCATGAAGTTCTCAACACTGACAAAAAAAGAATTGATAGACTCTTATGAGAAGAAAATGAAGACTATGGATTGGGGGCAAGCGAACGCTGGATTGACCCGTCACGAATTGGATTGGATATATGGTATCAACAACTCCCGCGCCTTGACTTTAGCGCTGAAAACAGCAGGTATGTTCAAGATATTGTCAACAGGTCGTGTCCAGGGTCCAGCCTTAAAAATTATTGTGGACAAAGACCGAGAAATTAATAAATTCAAAGCAGAAACATTTTGGCAAATAAAATTACAAGGTGAAGTAGATCAACAGCCAGTGCTCGCGTGGCATGAAGAGGGAAAATTCTGGGAAAAATCAAAAGCAGATATAGTCTTCAAAAAAACTGAAGGTAAAAAAGCTACAGTCTTCTCAGTCAAGAAAAAAGAGACCTCAGTGCAACCGCCTTTTCCTTTTGATTTAACTACCTTGCAAACAGAAGCTTATCGCTGTTTCGGTATTAGCCCTAAAGAAACTATGTCTATCACACAAGGATTATACCTCAATGGATATATCTCTTATCCTCGTTCCAGCTCCAATAAATTGCCTCCAGCTTTAGATTATAAAAAAATTATTCAAGACCTAGGAGAACAAAGTGACTACAAGACATTAAGCGCGGAGCTCTTGAAGAAAAAAATATTGAAGCCTAATGAAGGTCCAAAGATAGATCCTGCACACCCAGCTGTTCATGCTACTGGAGAATTTCCTAAGAAGATGGCAGAGAGAGAAGCAAAAGTGTATGACTTAATTGCTCGCAGAACTTTGGCTACGTTCGCAGATCCAGTTGTTAATGAGTTGATGAAAGCGGAGATTGACGTCAATGGTGAAAACTTTATTGCTCGTGGTTCAGTCACAAGAGTCCCTGGTTGGTATACATTTTATGGTGCCTATGCTAAAGAGAAAGATGAAGAGCTTCCGCCTATGGATAAAGGAACAGAAATTAAGAATACCCGGATCGAACAGTTAGAAGATCAAACTAAGCCTCCAAAGAGGTATACTCCTGCATCTATTATCAAAGAGCTCGAGAAAAGAAATCTCGGAACAAAATCAACAAGAAGTTCAATTGTGGATACTTTATATCAGAGGCAATATGTCCATGAAAAATCTATTGAAGCTACAAAATTGGGCGTCGCGGCTATTGAAACTTTGGAAAAATACTGTCCGGAAATTATTGATGAGCAGTTGACTCGCCACTTTGAGGAGGAAACTGAATTAATTCGTGAAGATAAGAGAAAACCAGAAGAAATCATTGAAGAAGCTAAAAAAGAACTCACTAAAATATTAACTAATTTCAAGAAGCATGAGAAAGAAATTGGCCAGGGATTATTGCTTGCTACCAAAGAAACAAGAACAGAATTAAGTACCATCGCTCCTTGTCCTCTTTGTAAAAAAGGAGACCTGCAAATTAGATATTCACCTAGATTTAAAAGTAATTTTATCGGATGCTCAGCATATCCTAATTGCAAAGCAACTTTTGGATTGCCACCAGGTTTACCAAAGCCGACAAAAACATTTTGTAAAGAATGTAATTTTCCAGAAGTATTGATTATTCGTCAGGGAAAGCGTCCGTTCAATTACTGCATCAACAAGCAATGCAAGCTCAAGGAAGAATGGCTCAAGAAGCAGCAGGAAAAATAATCAAAAACGGAAGCCACTGGCGTCAATAGTGAATAGTGACATTTTTTGCTCGGGTTGTTTGAGAATAATCTTTCTAGGCTCTTTTTGCATTTCAATCAGTCGTTGTGCAGATTTGTTGAGAATGTCCCCTCCCACCATTTTCTGCTGTTGTGTTTCAACATCCATATAGACTTGATTTGTTGCTATGACAGGAACATGGCTTGCATAGTTGCGGAGAGCATTGACCTGGCTGATGAGCATTCTATTTGCTAGTAATAATTTGTTTTTCTGCAATCGTCTGTAAAAGTAGCTTAATGTGTCAACCACAATGAGTCCAATTTTTGGTTGTTGTAGAAAGACATCCAATCTCATGATCATCTCATGCTCTCCTTTAAAGCTGGTTGGTCGAAGAATAATGACTTGGTCGAGATATTTAGGATCAGTATTCTCTAGCACTTGCTGGAATCGTTCAATGAAAAATCCTTTTTCTGTGTCTATAAAAATAACTTTCTTACCTTGCTTCACGATATGTGTTGCTGCAGTTAAACAGAGCAATGTTTTTCCTGTAGCCGGTCCCCCATAAACAACTGTAAAATTCGGAGAAAGGTTGTCTAGAAAATAAGGAAGAAAGTTCATCATCTATAGAGAAGACTATAGTTTAAATAATTTTTGTTCCTTATAAAAGTGGTAAATTATCTAATGCGAAATCTGAGGTAAAATGAGATCACAAGCACAAACAACACTAGAAGTATTCTGAACCACAATGTGGAGAAGAAAGATAGTTGTTGTAAGATCTCAGGTGAGCGTTCCTTTTCTATAATATCCTTTGGATTTTGTAAGGGTTGAGAGGGTTCATTAAAAGTAGGTAAACTGTCGCGGATGATTCTGCTGAGAGTAAGTGTAACTATGTTTCCTTTAAGGGAGGCATATCGTACATTCACGTCGCTGCGTCCATCTTGCGTGATATCTATACCTAGTCTCTGCTCCATAGGGATACTATAGGTGTTGCCAGGCACTGCGATCACGACTTCATTTTGCGTTGCTTTCGGAACACGTACGCCAAACTCCTGCTGCTGGTACTTGATCGTAAATCTGCTGTTCTTCAAAATGCTGACAGTCTGCTGGATGTTAGTATCAAGATCTACGAGGATATATCTTTGTATGCTGCCTCCGCTGCCTCCGCCGCCTCCGCCACCACCACCACCGCCTCCGCCGCCTCCACTTCCAGATCCAGGACTGCAGATTCCACAATCCTGAGGGCAAGTATCACAAGCTTCATCAAGATTGCAGTGGGTGTCTCCGCAAGTTCCTTCTTGTGTAGAGTACTCGGAAAAATTAGCCACAGTAGCTATAAATTCTCCATAACTGTAGTTCACATCTGTGCAGATATTGGTTTGACATATTTGTCCGTCTCGTAAGAGTGTAGGTGCATTACTATAACTTAATCCAGTAAATGTGAGTGTTGCAGGTTTATCTAATTCAGGATAAGAAAGACTATCAAGTCCTATTCGATTTGCTTCCAGAGTAAGAATAGCATCAATATCAAGTGCTTGGTAGTTTTCTGCTATTCTGCGTAATACTGATGATATTTGTCCAAGATATTGAATCCTGCCAACACTAACAATACCAAAGCTGAGATCAGGGACATGCTCAAGGTCTTCATGTTGTGTGAAATCTGTAGTCAAGCTCGGGCTGAATCGAGTGATGTGTGGTAAAGGGCATCCATTTCTTGAGCTGATAGTAACACCCGCAAGTGTTCTTGGACATCTATCTCTAAAATCTGGAACTTGGTCGCAGTCAGCGTCAGGTTGGCAAGTAGCAGGTGGTGTGTTAAAAGTCGCGGAAGTGCATAATCCTGTTGGTTGTCCTGACAAAGCACATCCAATATTGATTCTGCAGTCTCGATGTAATACACAAAGTTGAGTATAGTCGCAGAGGTAAGGGCCTGGAGCTGGAGCTACTGAGCAGATTGGTCCTCCACAGTCGACGTCCGTCTCGTGAGAATCTTTCTGACCATTGGTGCAGTCTGAGGAAGAGCCGTTCGTTAAAATCAAAGAGAGAATGCTGTCAACAAGAGCAGAAGCAGAGGTTGCTCGCACAGTCACACTGCTTTGAAGAGGCAGGGACTCGTCTAAGAATAAAGTAAAAGAAATAGCACAGGAAGAATTTGGTATGCAGCTAGATCCTGAAGAGAAAGAAGCAGTTACTCCAGTAGTAGGAAGAACACTTAACACGACGGATTCTGGGATGCTATTAGGTGCGCTGGTCAGAGTTGCAGTCACTATAAGCGAAGAATTGGTTGAAACTGATGCATTGGAAGGGTTTAGATTTAGACTAAATAAGAATGGATTTTTAACTTGTAGAGTCATGCTGTTGGAAAGAACTAAGTCTCTATTGAGAACCGTGAAAGGATAATTTCCTGCAGGAATATTAGCAGAGAGATCTACAGTAGCAAGATTTTCTGAGACTGCTGTCCAAGTTCCAGCATAAGGCTGTCCAAGAATGAGAACAGCGAGAGGATCAAATTGTTGTCCCTCAATTCTTAAAACTGTGAAGTTTTGATTGCTGAACATGAGTGAAGGAACTAAACGTGAGATAGTTGGAGCTGCAGTTGCAGTGAAGTTGATGGGGTTGGAAGTTCTTTGCACGTCTATATTTCTAACTCTGAGAATATGTTGTCCGAACGCATAGTCTCTAGGAAAAGAGGTGAAAGTGATTTGTGTCGGGCTTCTTGAGAGTATCCTAGACTCGGCAATAGCGTTGCCATCAATTCTCACTTCAGCATTGGATGCAAAATAAGCTCCTGTAATGGTAAGGGAATTCGAAGTGAATCTATTGATAGTCAGAGGTTGTAAGGAAATAATATTAGGCCATTGTTCAATGCATCCGCATGCATTAGTATCACATGTTTGTGTTTGAGTGCATCCGCCAGTTGTTCCATCACAAGTAGCGCCGCATTGATTTGCTACACAAGTTCGTGAACAGCTTCCAGCTTGGACGCATCTATTTGTTCCACCGCTGTATTGGTTGTTTTGGCAGGATGTACACCATGTGCAGGCAGTGTCGCCAGCGCATGTAGATTGGCCCGTGTATTGATTGCAACAGTTTGTTCCTCCAATAGCGATAGATCTTGTTTTGTCAGTTCCAGATTGATAAGAATATTCGGTATTGATAGTACATTTTGCAATTTGTGATCCTGATGTACTCTGGCTCGTGCAAGTAAAAGAAGCCACATTGCTGTTCCAGGAAACAAAGGAGCAAAGTTGTATTCCTAAGTAAGCTTGAACGCTTCTCACATTACCAATAGTTGCTGTACATTGCACTGGAAGAGATGTTGCTGGGCAGATATTCGCTGTAGAAGAGATTGCTGTGACACCAACAGGGCAGTCACTATCCCCTTTAACATTTGCAATACCATCATAATCTAACTCCCTATCACAATCATTATCTAATCCATCTCTGCAAACAGTAGCTTCATTAGTCCGATAATTTGAGTTGTGAGATGTATAAGTTGTAGCTGTGCATCCGGGCCATTGTCCACCAGCACAAGTTTCCATACTTCCTGCGCATACTCCGACCTGATTAGCACACGCTCTTTGTTGCCCATTATTGCAAACAAAGGTTGTCGCTTGTGCAAGATTAGACCATGGTGAAGCTCCAAGAGCATTGACTGCACGGACATGATATTCATAACTTGTATCTGCCAAAAGACCTGAGTTAGTATAGGATTGTGTATTAGGTGATAGGTTGCTGGCGAAAGGCATGATTACAAAAGACCCAGAAGGCAGTTGTCTTCTTTCCATCTCAAAATAATCTTCATTATTTGCATTATCAATCCAGGTGAGGCTGATGGTGCTCGAAGATTGTGGAGTTGCGGCAAGATTGGAAGGAACATTGGGTGCAGTGTTTGTAACAGTAAACAAGAATGGGCTTGAAGATCTTCCAGTAGTGGGATTAGTAACCAACAAAGAATGTTGCCCAATAAATAAGCTATTGGCTATATAGTTCCAGTGAAGCTCTGTTGAAGAAGTTCTAATTGTAGGTGCAAGAGATCCATCGACATAAATATCTGCATTGGTTGCAAAGTTTTGTCCAGTAACAAGAACTAAGGTAGTGGTTGCTGCTGAGAGGGTGCTAGGTTGAATAGTAGTGATTAGGGGTGTTGGAGTTCCGCCACTGCCACAAGCAACACAAACACCACCTTCATCAATTTGACTGTTGCAATCGTTGTCTATGCCGTCGCAAGTTTCTAGTGTTGTAAAACAGGTGTTTCCGCCGCCGCCTGTAAATTCATAGGCTCCAATATCTGGTATTGATCCTGCAATTGTTCTAGTCTCATGTTTAACGCTATGTATGTAATGTGACACAGGAGTTAAAGAAAATCCAGTTACACTGGATCCATAAGGATCTCCCATGTCAATACCAACAGCTCCAGTAGTAAGAGCATAATCATAATTAAGCACATTTCTAAACCAAATAAATGTACTAGGAGGAGCAATAATATTAGGTCCCAGGGTAGGATTTCCTTCAAAAGCATTTTGTGGTTGAGTAGCAGTCAAAAATATATTGTTCTTAATTATATAATTATCAAGTGCGCGAATTCCAGCATTATAAGCTGCAACCATAACTCCGCCGGTTTGAAGGTTATCAACAATTGTATTAGCGACAACATACAAGTTTTGTAGAGGATGAGAAGGCTTTCCAGATTCGTTAATCTCTGTATTCACAACTATGATATGTGAATTTCTGGCGTTTAGATTCTGATGGAATAAGTTTCCGATAACATAATTGTCTCCACCTTGGGTGAAGTCTATATGATAATTAGACTGCCCAGAAGTCTCATCAGTAAATCTGTTGTACAAAACATAATTGCTTGCTGCTCTGCTCTTGAAGTGATGCATTCTTTTTGCATCATGGAAGTAATTATATTGAGCGGTTACAGAAGCTCCTCCATTGATATAAACTAAATGAGAGCAGAGAGAGAGATCATTATTGGTACAGGGTGCCTGATGGCTGAATTCATTGTATTCCAAAAGCGCGGTGAATGCTGGGTTGCCTTCATCCTGGAGGATTTGCATTTGGCTGTCATGCAGATAACTATTTTTGACAATTAATTGTGTTACAGGATTCTCAACGCGCAAAGCAGCTCCGTTTGCGCTTGAAGACTCGGCGCCATACATCTCCAAGTTATCAATGACAATATGAGGAGACCTCAAAACAAAAAGAGCTTTTCCATTGGGCACATTTCCGTTCCAAGTAATCTTGGGTCTATTTCCAGCAGAATCTCTTACTCCTCTAATAATAAGATTATCTTGTGTAATAGTTGTAGAGTCAAAATAAGTCCCAGGGAATATTAAGATGGTATCGCCATTTTGAGCAACAGCAAGAGCGTCGCTTGGTAGAGCGTAAGTTTTTCCAGGTCCAACCATCAAAGCATTGGTGCATAATCTTCCTCCGCTTACTGTAAGAGTCAAAGGCAGGCTTCTTGTTTGCTGTCCATTTGGATTGACTATGCTTAACTGATGTGCTCCAGTTCCCAAAGTCTGAATAACTGCAAGGGTAACTCTCAAAGAAAGGCTGTTGGAGTTTACAAAAGAAACAGTAATGCCACTTTGGGTAATGCCATTAATCTTCACCGTTGGTGTTGAAACAAATCCTCTTCCAGTTACTATAACCTCAACATCAGAAGGAGGATTAGAAATACTATTTGGATTAATGGTGCTTAAGACAGGTCCATTGCATAAACATTGAGCTGAGCAGGTAGTGCTTGGTCCGCAAACACCAACAGCAGTCCCGTCACATTCTTCACTTAATTGATTAACAGAATTATCTCCACATGTTGCAACAACTGCATACATGCATCTATTGCCGTGGCTTGGAGGAATATTAGAAGGAACACAGTTGCCGAAGCTACCACTATTTGAATAAGAAGAGGTATAATAGTTAATGTCACACTGTTCATTTAATCCTGCAGCATTAGGGCGTTCTATAATAGTATCTCCACAATAAGCAATATTTGAACAAACATTTTGATTTCCATAATCAGGACTTTGGCACATGCGGTCTTCACAATCAATTAAACCATTGCAATTATTATCTGCCCCATCAGAACATCGATTAAGTAAATGATCTTCACGAGCGTTTGGATGAATAGTTACGTCAGTATCATCGCAGTCCCATTGCACAGTTGAACAAGAAGGATAACCATCTCCATCCGTATCAGTGCAAGTTACCGAAATATCATTGGGCGTAGGCAACTCTTCTAAATAAGTCATGCCGCATAAAAAGTAGCCATTTATATCTCTTCCGTCGATGGATCTCGTATATTGTGGACGATAACTAATTTCATTATTATAAGTCCCATAATCATAGAAATAAACTGCCTCAAAGGCTTTCTTCGCCCATGTTTTATAAATGGAGTTAGGATCAACATATTTGGAGAGCATGCAAAGGGCAAGGGCATTAAAGTGATATCTCGAGTCTGCAGTGTTATAGGTGTCATAAGATCTTAAAGTTTGTCCAGGCTTAGGTCCATGAATGATTCCTCCATAACGTCCGACAAGATAACCAAGCTCTTCATTTAATAAAATATTTTCACTTGTAGTCGCGTGCATCACATTAATCCCATTGCGCACTTCGGTAGGATCCCTATAAGCAAAATTAAACATATAATTTGAAAGTCTTCCAAGAATTCTATTAGCCGCGTCTACCGCATCTGGAGATTGTAAAACTTCTTCACGCGCATGAATAAGTCCATCAATAGCGATAGACTCCATCCAAGCTTGTTCTCCTCGAGCATCAGAACCAACATCTTCTTCAAAGAGAAAACCAGTTGGGAAAGGTCTTCCAGTAACAGGACTCACATCCCTAGTTCCAGGAGCATCTGTATTCTGACGATCTTCCCATCGAGGAATCCAACGTTCAAGAGCTTCAATATAGAAAGGATTAACAGTAGGATCAACCATTTGAGCAGTCTTAGTAAATCCAGAAGCCCGTCTTCCAAGACTTCTCGCGGCGCCATAAGCAGTATTCCTCAGACTAAGATCATTTGAATTATAAGCTGCATTCATCATAAGATTGCCAGCATCCATAAAAATTTGTCTAAGAGCTAAATCTCCTGAAGTAAATACAAATTGTGCCTCTGAACTTCCATAGTGAGTGTCAGTAATGCCAGTCCACTTATGAAATTCTGCTGGACCGCCACCACCAGAACCTGAACCATAATCATATTGATGAACAACAGCAGAAGTAGGAATAGAATTACAAAAGGTCAGACTATCTGGATAGCCTAAAGAAGGAGTGCCTGAATTACACAATGCATCTTGTCCTGTAGCATGGAAATAATCAGAATAATGAATTGGATTTGCCAAGGGATGTTCTGAAGGATCATATCCAACTAAATGGTCTGCAAAAATAGCAGTCTGAATATTTTTATAACTTAAAGCATAAAGATAATTATCTTCGCATCTAGTTGCGCAAGATAATAAATATTTTATCCATAAAGGACTTTCTGTATCAAGGCGAAGATCTATTCCTTTTGAATCACCAGCACTAGGTTCAGATAATCTAGTTTGGGTAACTGGATTATTCGCGAAATGGTGCCAATCTGATGATCCGCTCCCGTAACGAATACTGTTTCTTATATTCAATGCGTCAGCAGCAGAGTACCATCTAGCAGAATCACCAAGTTTAGCTGTATCTGGAATAGATTTTGTAGTAATTGTGTCGGCTTTAGCCCATCGTTGAAGAGATTGTCCTTTAGAAATACCACTCTCAACGAAATAATCGTGAGTTTGATAATTTATATCTGTCAAATAATGTCTAAAATTAATTGTTCCACGAACAAGTAATCCTTGACCCTGACCAATATAATTCTTAACTGAAGTAGGATTACTGGAAGGACAATAACCCCCGACATGCTGCCCAGGATCAATCAAACAACCCATCTGATATTGCCCATCGGTAGGCATTGTCCAAACAGTAACACTATTGGCAGAATTTTGATCAATTCTAGTTGGCTTCCTTATTTCCAAATCTGGGAAATAAAAGTTATGGTTTGGTCCGTTATTTACTTCAAAACGCAGACCATCATACTTGACGTTGCCAATGGACCAAATTTCTCGATTATCAGTAAGTCTTTTGTAAATACAATTTCCCCTAGAATTTCTATTCGCGGGTAAACAAGAGGTTGAAGAGGGAGTTAATTCCTTGAAATTGGGAGAATTCACAACGAAAACTTCTGCTCTTACAATGGGTTCATTATTTACAAAAGTCAGATAAGTAACTGTAGAAAATAGATATTCCAAACAAGGTTGAGTCCCAGTACAAGTTCCAGATAATTCATTCATCTTTTCATATTTAGCAATTTTAACAACAGGCCCATTAACAACAAACTGTAGATTATTCAAAGGAATATCCGCAACATACTCTCTTCCAAACATATCTGTTGAAACAGATTTAAAACTTCCAGAGTTTAAGAAACTCTGAACTTCTGAAGCATAAACAAAATTACCTGGATTAGAAGTAGACCTAATAATATCATAGATTTTTTCTTCTCCAGGAGCTAGACTGACTTGGACATGAGCAACTGCAAACATAACGCTCCCTTTAGCACAAGTGGGATAATCTTTCTGATAATATCTAGTAGGTTGAATCTGTGTAGGAATAGTTGTAGTTGTTATAGCATCTTGTAATCTAATATCATTATCATTAGGAAAATATTCGCAAGGCTCAAAAGAAAGAGGAATGCTTGCTAAATGATTAGTAATTGCAAAAACATTATTATTTTTTATAAAAACCTGATTCTTTCCTAGAGAAATTCCAGCTTGAATAATAGGGGGGTTTGGGGGATTGCCGCTTTCAGCTTGTCGCACTAATAGAGTTGAAGAACGAACGCTGGGAGAAAGAGGAGAGATATAATCGCCGAATTTCGGAGGCTGTATGGAAAGTGGAATAGGAGCAGAAGAAATTTGTGCATCAACTGCATTGCCAGTTACTGAGCTTCCTCTTCTTACGCTCGGAGCGGGAGTTGCTGGTGAAGTTAGGGGTGTTCTGCCATCTGTGATTAAGCTTGCAACAACATACAATTCCAGTTCTTTCCCTTCTAAGAATTCAGTAAATGCAGAAGAAATATCAGAAAGAGTCCAAGTCATGGAAGCAGAGTCTTGGTTCAAGAAGATCTGATAAGAAGCTAGAGTATCATCAAATAAAGCATCATAATCAGCAATAGTCAAAACAACAGGAGTGTTGACAGGGCAATGTTTACTGGTTACAGTAATTTGAGCAGTATCTCCAACAACAGCAGTAGATTTATCCCAAGAAACAGCAATTAGAGTGCAGGAAGAAGTCAAAGGTTCAATGCCAGTCACAGGAGTTTTGGCAACCTCAGGTTGTGGAAGAGATGAATGAATAACAGTCGTTGGATAAGATGAGGGTTGTGAAGTTCTTTCTCCACGTGAGAGTTCAGAAGGAATAAGCTCTGGTGTTTGTGGAGGGGCTAGAGTTTCAGGAAGGGGAAGTCTATCGCCTGAGCGAACAACGTTTGCAGTAAGAACATCCATAGATGAAAGATCTAAAGAACTTGTAGAGATAGACAAATAAAAAAGTAATAATATGCTAATAATAACTAATCCCCCTCTTGTCATAAAAAAGAGAGGATTATAGACTTTATAAGTATTACGAATGTATAAAATTTACACAAGAATGCAATGTATGAAATAGTCTATTGAGCAGATAAAAGTCATTTAGATTTTTGCTTGTATTTTCCAGTTGTTTTCTTTGTTTTTGCAGAGTCTTTCATGGCTACGCAATAGCGCTCTTCGCCTTGTGAATAATGTCTCGGATATTGTTTGCATATTTCCGGTCGCGAGTCATAAATGTTGCAGAGCCATCCTTCTTTTGTTTTTTTAACATTCCTGCAGGGAAAGTCGAAAACCACTAAATAGCTGTCGCCGTGCTCTTCTACCCAGATTTTATTCGTGTCGAGCATCCTAAAACGATCAATCTCTCCGCTCCAAGGCCCCTTTTTCTTCGGATAAGCAATCCAAAATTTAGTGCAGCAATTGCCGCAAGAAGCGCATTGTTTTTTCGTTGTTGGAATATTACTCATAAAAAGAAAGAGAGCCGAAAGTTTATAAAGATGTTGTCATTGTTAAAAAAGAGGGTGCTATGAAAAAAAAGAGTGAAAAGAAATCTGTTCTGGCTTGCAAGATTGGTAGTACAGAAGTAAAAGTCTTTCTCAGTTGTGATACTGCTATAAGTGCTATAAGAATGGTGAATGCATAATGGATCTCTTGAAAAAATTAATGGAGCTGCCAGGACCAAGTGGAGATGAATGGAGAATTCGTGAGCTGATTAAAAAAGAGATTATTTCCTATGTCGATGAAATCTATATAGATAAATTTGGAAACCTCATTGCTCATAGCAAGGGAAAAGGCGCGAAAGTCATGCTTGTTGCGCATATGGATGAAATAGGTCTTATGGTGAAAAGCATCGATAATTATGGTATAAGCTGCTCTGAGATAGGTGGTTTTGAAGCAGTCTCTTTGCTAGGTGAAGTCGTTGAGGTGGAAGCAGAGGGAAAATTTGTTACAGGTATTGTCACTACAAAAGAAATAGCGAATGATAATCAAATAAAGAAAATGATAAAGATTGAAGAGCTTATTATTGACACAGGATTCTCAAAAGAAGAGATGCTCAAGATGGGGGTCGAGATAGGCTCCTACATTCACTTGCATCCACGTGTAGTCACGTTGCGCAATGGAAAATTAATCGCAGGAAAGGCATTGGATGATCGTATAGGATGTTATGTGCTTATCGAGTTGGCAAAAAGATTAAAGAAAAAAGAGAGCAATATTTACTATGTGTTTACTGTGCAGGAAGAAATAGGGTTATATGGTGGTGAAACTTCAGTATATAGTTTAGACCCGGACTGGGCTATAGCCGTAGACACTACAAATACAAACGATTTTAGTGATCAAGTAACAAGAAAAATTGGACATGGTCCATGCTTGACAATTAAAGATGCAGACATGATTACCAACCGATGTATCAATAACTGGTTGAAAAAGACTGCTAGGAAAAATAAAATACCTCTGCAGCTGGACATTAATGATTTCGGGACAACAGACGCGCTCGCTATTTCCGTAGCAAAGGGAGGCATTCCATGTACAGTGCTTGGTGTCGCCATGCGCAATATTCACACGACTGTTGGCCTTGCTAGCATGCACGATATTAGTTATCTTATACAATTATTAGAAGAGTTGTTGAAAGAACCAGCAAAAAAATGTAATCTCTAATGAAAATTGCAATTGTTTCTTTAAAGTCGAAGAAAGAAAGAGAGCAGATAATAAGAAGGCTCATGAAAAAAGGGGCAGAAATAGTCAATAAAAAACCAGAAATTGTAGTATGTATTGGTGGAGATGGAAGTCTGCTCTATGCCGAACACCGGTTCCCTGGAGTTCCAAAAGTCGTGTATAAAGTAAGTGAAATGGCAAACAAAGCAACAAAAAATAATGGTCATGAATTTTTTAGAAGACTTTTCGAGAGAAAATATGCCATACATCTTGTAGATAAGTTGGAAGTGCAAGGTAAAAAAATGCAAGGAATAAATGATATTATTATCAGAAATATTGCGCAGCAGGAAGCGCTAAGATTTACTGTAGCGACTGGAAAGAAGAAGACTGAAACACTTATAGGAGATGGATGTGTGATAGCAACGCCCTTCGGTTCAAGCGGATATTTTTATTCCATCACCAGAACAATCTTCAAGAAAGGAATCGCGGTCGCCTTCAACAATATTCATAATCAAAGGATAAATCCAAAGTTCCTTGACAATGAACCAATCAAAGTAATGATTCTACGGGGAAAGGCGAGAGTTTCTGCTGACAACAACAAGAAAACGTTCATACTGACAGAAAATCAGTCCATTATAATTAGAAAAAGCAGAGAAAAAGCTAAAATCATAGAGTTATAAGAAAATTTATTTAATGGGGAGCACTAATTTTTGCTATCTGAAGAACAGTGAGAGGTATAATGGTCGCAGGAATACGCACTGCAGTAATCAAAGAAGTATCAACTATGACTTGTTGTCGTGAAGGATCGCCTTGGTAAAGTGTTAGAGATATTTGTGTCCCTATGGGAATTGTCATACTGTTGCCGCTGTAAGCAGAACTGCCAAGATCAATAACTACAGGAGTAAATTGACCAGAGCTTGATCGTTCTTGCGCAATAATATTGACTTTAGTTCCTCCTCGGATAACAGTATCAGCATTCAAATCAACATCCATAGTTCCCTGCATATCTAGAATGTTAGCTCGATAAGTATTTCCTGAATAAATAAGATTTGCTAGACAAGGATACCGGAAAGTACAGCCTCCATTTGGGTCCGTTACTTGATAGGTGAATTGCTTAGTGTTTCGCGTAGGATCTAAATCTACGAGTGTTATAACTCGATTAATGGAATCATAGTTGGTATATTGCACAACATGAGTGGTTGCTTGAATGTCTTGAGGATTTCGTTGATTGGACAAGACAATCATATCATTCACACCTATATTTCCTGTGAGTAAGGGACTTGGCGAATTTTCGACAAAAACAAGATCGCTATTCGCTTCCCCATATCTATAAACATTATTGAAAGAGCTAAGATAGCGAAATGAATAGCGAGTTCCTTGTATGTTAGTAAAGTCCAGCCAATAGCTGTCTAAACTTCCTTTAAGGCTGAGCTCCACCTGTGACTGGGGAGGAAGAAGTGACTGGGGAGGAAGAATAGGTGCAAGTAAACTAACCTGTCCAGAAGGACTATTGTTGCTTCCTGAAAGATAGAGAACAGAAACACCGATAGTCACAATAACTAAGATTGGAACTAAATAAGAGCGTTGTCCTCGCTGTGCTTTTCCCATAAAAAATAGGTATGAACAAGGCATATATAGATTATTGTTTTTGAACATAGATATTACAAAGATTAAATAATATTTATATAGGTAAACAAGATAAAGGGACTATGAATCGCAGAAATTTTGAGATATTCGGTGTTGCTAAAAAAACAAAGTATATTGTTTTAGGAGCAGTTCTATTAGTAATAATATGGCTAGCATGGTTGTCCATGAGTGGAGAGACACTTACAGCAGCAGTGGTAAATCAGCCTTCAAATCAACTAACTGGAGCAGTAGTGCAGCAGCAGGAGCAGCAGAATCAAGAACAACAGCAGATAACGCAAGAAGAACAGATAGAAGAACAAGTGTCTGAAGAGCAAAGACCCTATTATACTTATGAAGGACAATGTGCCTTTGACTTGAAGCAGCGGCAGGATGATCTGACTGAAGCTACAACCGTCGTAGATCAATATCAACAAGAGATAGACGGGTTAAATGAAGAATATGAACGAAAGAAGAAAGAGATAGAAGAGCAGTATGTTCCTGAAATCGGAAAAATAAGTACAAAAAAAGAGAATGCGCAGAAAGATTTAAGCGAGACACAGAGAAGATTTGACATAACAAAAGCAACTTGTGACGCACAGCAGCCGGAATGATTTTGTCCCTTCTTTAGAGTGATTTTTTTCCAGAAGATTTAAAAAGAAAATATGCTTAGAGCAAGATATGGAAGAACAAGATCTTAAATTTTTCAAGATGGCTATTGCAAGCACCTTGGGTGTTTTAATTCTTTTATTGATCACGACTATAAGCATCGCATTTCTCTCTGCCGATAGCAAAGCTGAGAACGTTTATGCTCAAACAACAACTGACGCTTACGCAGTCGCTCCAGCAAAGACAGACTGGACTCCCTTGGGCAGCAGTCGTTATGAAAAGGAAGAAAAGCAATATCCTAATCAGGAAAATATGAACGTTCCTCCTTGTGCTTACCCATGTAAAGTGCAGGTAGAATATAGTAACAAATACTTCTTGCCTTATCCAACACATCGATATAATGACCAATATTATTACGAAGACTATTTAGTCTATCCTCATAAAGTATACCCACATTATCCTAACAATCAACGATTTTTCCACCACAGAATCATCCAATCTGACTACACTTACTAAAAGAAAAGGTTAAATAAGTAAAGATTTCTCATCTAGAAGTAATGAATCAAAAAGAGGCATTGATGCATCCTAAAGGGGGAAAGTATATGCGTTCTCTCATTTTTGGATTTAATGATGGAACAGTTTCTAATCTGGCTTTAGTCGCGGGTTTGAGTGGAGCTATGTTAGGCAGTAAAGTGGTTATTCTGGGTGGCTTAGCAGACATGATCGCTGGCGCCATCTCCATGGGATTGGGAAATTATATCGCGACAAAATCACAAGTGGAATTCTATCGTCATGAGTATCAGCGGGAAAAATATGAAATTAAAGCAATGCCGAGTCTAGAAAAAAGAGAGATAGAAGAGCTTTATAAGAAGAAAGGATTCAAGGGAAAAGAATTAGCAATGGTAGTTCATCGCATCACAAGCAATAAAAAAAGATGGCTCAATGTAATGATGGAGGAAGAGATAGGAGTGAGCAAAAAAAATATAGAAAGTCCAATTGTTGTAGGCATTATTACTTTCTTCGCATTCTTAATCGCGGCAGCAATTCCTGTAATTCCATTTGTATTCATACCTGTAGGGTCTGCATTATTGTGGGCTTCAGTAACTTGTATGTCCTTGCTTTTTTTGGTAGGTATCTTAAAGACGCATTACACCGGTCGTGATTGGCTGCGCAGTGGTATTGAAATGGTGGTCATCGGAGCCATAGCAACCTTAACATCCTATTATCTTGGAGAATTTTTCAACAACTACTTGGTGAAGATAGTATGAAGCTGTTGTTAGTTATTTTTTTGGTGCTTATAGTGGCAGGATGCGCTCCTGAGAAGTCATTAATTCAGAAAGATACAGGAGTAAAGGAAGATATCCAAAAAGAGAGAAGAGTATATAATCCAGAAGAGCAAGAATCAGTCTATGTTTATGATCAGATTAAGAAGGAGTCACTTTGGATGAACAAGACAAAAGACGCTGGAGAAAAGTGCAAAGTTGCTGCAGAATGCGTTGGTTGGTGTGAGCCTGTCGAAGGAAGCAAGGAAGGAAAATGCAGCTGGTTCCCCAAACCCATTGGTTGTAAAAAACGTGTAGAGCGATTTGAGATTTTTGACGTCTGTGCTAATCTGACAGTTGCCCAACCATGAAAATAGCTGTCGTCGCTTTGGGTGGAAATGCTCTGCAGAAAAAAGGAGAAAAATTATCTATCAGCTCTCAAGTAAAAGTGTTAGATCAAGCACTAGAGTGTATTCTTGACCTGCTCAAAGAAGAATATAAAATAATAATTACCCATGGCAATGCGATTCAAGTAGGAAATATACTTATTCGTGTTGAGGAGGCGTTAGGTAAGGCATACAATTTACCTTTAGAAGTTTGCGTTGCTGAATCTGAGGGAGAAATGGGCTATTTAATAGAGCAGACATTGCAGAATAAACTAACACAGCACCATAAAAAACATGCAGTCATTTCTTTGTTGACGCAAGTTATTGTTGACAAACATGATCCTTATTTCCATCGTGCAACCAAACCTATTGGTCCTTGGTATACAAAAGAGCAGGCAGAGCTCTTGCAGAAAAAAGGACAGGAAATGAAAGAGATAGAAAAAGGAAAATTCAGGCGTGTGGTTCCTTCTCCTCGGCCGGTAAAGATTGACGATGTTAAAATTATACAAAAACTACTCAAAGAGGATGTCATTGTTATCGCTGCCGGTGGTGGCGGTATTCCAGTCTATGAACACCAAGGAAAACTCAAAGGCATTGCGGCAGTAATTGATAAAGATCTAGCTTCAGCTTGCTTAGCAAAGGATCTCAAAGCAGATCTTTTCTTAATTTTGACTGGTGTAAATAAAGTAGCGCTCAATTATGGAAAATCAAACCAAAAAAATCTCAGCACACTTACTATTGGGGAAGCAAAGCAATATATGCAGGAAGGTCATTTCCCAGAAGGATCCATGGGACCAAAAATAGAAGCTGCAATTAATTTTCTCAAGCATGGCGGGAAGAAAGTTATAATCACCTCTCCAGCAAGAGTTGCGAAAGCATTAAAAGGAAAAGAAGGAACTGTAATAAAGAAATAATATATAGCTTTTTATAATCTTTTAATAATTAATATTTTCCAGTATTCTGTGCGTCATGTCGAGCCATAGGCCAAGGTAGATTCTGCGGAGTCGCCTGTCCAGTAAACTCCCATGTATAAGTATTACCTAAATGATCTACTCCAAATAAATCAATTAAACCATTTCCATTTACATCATCAACAATTAGTGAAAGAGGATGGCTTGTGAACTTTGGAAAACCATTAAATATTACTCCATCATATTTATAAACATATATTTCTGGAGAACCAGAAGCTGCCCAAGTGTTTGTTATAATCTCTTTAAAACCATTTCCGTCTAAATCTGCAATTAATGGGAAAGAGTGCCAGTAATTCCATTTTGGCCATCCGGGCAATATTGTCCCATCGTGATTAAGGACATAAATTTGATTATTATCTGCGATTATAACAATTTCTAAATCTCCATTATTATCTATGTCTGCTATTGCGGGAAAGTTTAATCCAAACTCGGAACCAAGGATTCTTGGCCATCCAGCCACTATAGTTCCATCATCATTGAAAACATACAGTCTTCCATCTGCTCCTGCCTGGATAATCTCCAGTCTACCTCCATCATTTTGATCCATATCTGCAAGAACAGGGGGAGATAATAACGCAGAACTTGTACTCCGAGGCCATCCAGGAACTAGACTTCCATCATGATTAAAAACATTTAATTCTCCAACAAATTGACTTCCATTATATCCTGCAATAGTAGAGATTACAACCTCAATATCCCCATTATTATCCACATCACCTACAGCAACAGGGTTTACAGAACAATCAAATGATTTAGGCCATCCAGGTAATGGTGTGCCATCTTGTTTGTGGATATGAACAGAGTTTCTTAAATAAGGCCAGCATATATTAATGAATGCTTGAGAGTAATGTCCATCTTTTACAAAAATAATCTCTTTATCATTCCCTCCATCAATATTTTCAATTACTGAAGGAGAGATTTTAGAGTAAGAAGGAATATTGCCAGAGTAAGGAACAGGCCACCCACTCTGTAGATTTCCATTTGTTTCATAAACATATTTTCCAACGTAAGGAAAACAAAGGGAAGTTATGAAATATATTACTGCAATGTTAAGGTCATTACTAAAATTTTATTGGATAGGTTATTTGAAGATTCTAATAGACAACAAATGAAACTCATTACTAGCTATAAAAATAAACAATATACACGAGCAAGAATGAAGTACTGGAGGTATATAGTCAATAAATCAAGAAGTCCGGAAGAAATAGCACGATTATCAGGTAATTCTCATTGGTCAATAAGGGATGCTTTTAGCAAAGACATTAAGATGGGAATAGTTAATATAACACCAAAATACATAAATAGATATGGACCTCCAAAAAAGTATTATATCTTAAGTAAAAATGGAAGAATATTAATTAAAATATTAAAAGGTGACAATAAAAGTGAAGAAAAAAGTGAAAAATATATTAATTCTGGGTGCTTCAGGAAGAGACTGGCATAACTTTCTAGTATTCTATAAAAATAATCCTCACTACCAAGTCGTCGGTTTCACACAGGCGCAAATCCCAGGCATTGAGAAGCGTTCTTTTCCTAGATCATTAGCAGGTAGATTATATAAAAAAAATATTCCCTTCTTTCCAGAAGAGAAATTAGCAGAGATTATTCCACAATTAAAAGTAGATGAAGTAGTCCTCTGTTATTCCGATCTCAGTCACAAAGAGGTCATGGATAAAGCATCTATCGCACTGGCGGCAGGTGCAAACTTCCGTTTGTTAGGTCCAAAAGACACGCAGATCAAAAGTAAAAAACCAGTAGTCAGCATCACAGCAGTCAGGACAGGGTGTGGAAAATCTCCAGCGTCAAGAAAAGTTGCGGAAACACTGCTCAAATATGGTCTAAAAGTAGTTGCTATCCGTCATCCCATGCCTTACGGTGATCTCAAGAAAGAGGAAGTAGAGCGTTTTGCGGCGTATGAAGATCTCAGAAAATATAAATGTACTATTGAAGAACGAGAAGAATATGAGCCTTGGATTGAATTAGGCATTCCTATTTATGCAGGTGTCAATTATGAAAAGATTATAAGAAAAGCAGAAAGAGAAGCAGACATTATAATTTGGGACGGAGGAAATAATGATTTTTCTTTCTACAAACCAGATCTCAACATAGTCTTAGTCGATCCGCATCGTCCAGGTCATGAGATGTCCTATTATCCGGGAGAAGTCAACTTCAGAAGCGCGGATGTCATCATTATCAGCAAGATGAAATCCGCAACACCAGAAGGAATAGAGATTGTAAAGAAAAATATCAGATTGTATAATCCTAAGGCAAAAGTCATCGAGGCAGATTTAAAGCTTATCATAGATCAGCCAGAATTGATTAAAGGAAAGAGTGTCTTAGTCGTGGAAGATGGTCCTACTTTGACGCATGGAGGCATGGCATACGGAGCTGGCTTCTTAGTCGCCCAGAAATATGGTGGAAAGATGATAGATGCGCAAGAAGCTGCAGTCGGCTCATTAAAACAACTCTACAAGAAATTCATGCATCTCAAAAAGATATTGCCTGCTATGGGATATTCGCAGGAGCAGATCAAAGAATTGGAAGAAACAATTAATAGAGCGCAATGTAATGTGGTCATTGACGGAACACCAGTCAACTTAAAAAAATTATTGAAAATCAATAAGCCCATAGTCACAGTCACCTATATATTAGAGGAGCTGGGAGAGATAACATTGCACGATGTTTTGAAGAGGTTTGCTCAATAATGAAACTAGAGAGAAATGGGTAATAGAATACAATCAGAAAAAGCGATGAAAATAGTGAGACAGCGAATAAAAAAGGACTCAATAAGTTTTTGAAAATGCGAAGAGAACTCGTCCAAGATATAATTTGTCAGCGAAACAATGGATGACACTATAAAAAATGAATGTTCTAGGCAGTAAATGTTACACTAAAACGTAGCATTTTAAGCATATTTGTTACAGTAGAACGTAACATAATTTCTTTAGTGCTCTAAGAGTTCTCAATAGGAAAAGGCGAAGAAGAAAGAACTTAAGTCTGATTAAAAGTTACACTAAAACGTAACATTTATATAGGTAATGTTACACTGTATTGTAACCTATGGAAGTAGAAAAACTGGTTGAATGGAATCCCTGGTGGGAAAAGGAAGAAACTATTGAAGAATTACGAGGAAAGCCTAGGCCTCAGTACACTGACATAGTAGACGCCGTTGCTATCAAAGAAATAATCATTATTACAGGAGTAAGAAGATCTGGAAAAAGCACGCTCTTATATGAAATGATTAGTCAGCTGCTGAAGAAAAATGTAGATAAAGAACAGATACTATTTATTAATCTGGAAGATAAAAAGTTCTCAAAGGATAGTATCGAGGAAATATATGCGTGCTATCGTGAGAATATTAATCCCGATAAAAAAGCCTATATTTTTCTCGACGAAGTCCATAAAAAAGATGGGTGGGAGGGATGGATTCGAAAAAAATATGACCTTAAAACCAATAATAAATTTGTAATATCTGGATCATGCTCATATCTACTAAAGAAAGAATACGCCACGCTCTTAACAGGAAGAAATCTCACATTCGAAGTATTTCCGCTAAGCTTTAAAGAATTTTTGGAGTTCAAAGAAGTGAGCATAGAGGAGAGTAATGTGGAAAGAGGTATAGTAAGTGATCAGACAAAACACAGTATTATGAGGCATTTGCAGGAATATGTGATGCAGGGTGGTTTTCCAGAGATCACATTAAAGGAAGAGAGATATAAAATGAAAGTCCTGAAGCAGTATTTTGATGATATTCTCTACAAAGATATTATTGATAGGTATAATCTGAACAGTCAGAAAACAAAAGACCTCGCGCTTTTTTTGATAACAAATGTAACAAGTTTTTTTTCATTGAGAAGTATAAGGAGCATAGTAAAAATCTCCTATGACACTATAAAAGAATATATTTCCTATTACCAAGAAGCGTTTCTCTTGTTTACTTTGGATCATTTTTCCTACTCTCTAAAAGAACAAAAAACACTGCCATCAAAAGTATATTGTGTAGATAATGGGCTGCGAAACGCGGTCGCATTTAAATTTTCTAAAGATGATGGAAAGCTAGTTGAAAATCTCGTCTTCCTGGAATTGAGGAGAAATGATAAAGAAGTGTATTATTGGAAGAAAAAAGGTGAAGTCGACTTTATTGTAAAAAATAAGGATCAGTCATTGACAGCAATCAATGTCTCCTATACTGATGAAATTCTGGAAAGAGAAGCAAGGGCGCTGGAAGAATTCAAGAAAGAAATGAAAACAAGGTGTAAAGAATTGCTCATGATCACGAAAACAAGAGAGGAAAAAGTAGGCCCTATAAGATATGTTCCGCTTTGGAAATGGCTGTTGATAAAAAAGAAAGAGTAAAAAAGCATACATACATATAAAAAAGAATACAATCAGAAA
>Ga0209541_10005180_pt1 | contig 22801 bp, 33 predicted proteins | sample RifCSPlowO2_01_FD_184027 | JGI IMG/M metagenome (GOLD analysis project Ga0209541, IMG submission 184027) | Groundwater microbial communities from Rifle, Colorado - Rifle CSP2_plank lowO2_0.1 (SPAdes) (version 2) | ecosystem: Environmental > Aquatic > Deep subsurface > Groundwater | place...
GGCAAAGACCTAATAAGAAGCGACGAAGCTGACTATCTAGAAATAATGCGTGGGAAGTTGCGTGAACTGGCAAAGACCTAATAAGAAGCGACGAAGCTGACTATCTTTTCCATCTCTTCGCGCGTCGGCACTTTGCGCCTGCCTCCGTATTCCGTGGTCGCTATGGCAGACAGAGTATTCGCAAGCTTCGCTGTCCTGTTCAGCGGCCATCCGTTCATATATCCGTATAGAAAACCTGCAACAAAGGAGTTTTCCCATCCCGTAGAATCCACGGCATCCGACCTGTAACCTTCATAGGACGCCATGTCGCCCCTATGGAAAATCGAGCATCCGTCCCTCCCTTTCATTATCACAAAAAGCGTGTCCATGCTGAAAAGATCAAACTCCTGTAAAGCTTCCTCATATTCTTCTCTTGTCATGAAAATGACGTCAGGCTCGTGGCGGCGAAGAAAATCGATCGTTGGAGGGGAGAATTCAAAAAGATGGAACGTGACAAAAAGCTTGCTGCCGGATTTCTTTGCCAGATGCACGGTTTCCTTGAAAAGGGGGTTGTTCAAGCGCACTATCACGGCATCGGAATCTTCTACGGCTTTTTTCTGCGCGAGCGAGAGCCTTGCAAGTGGGGAATAAATGCGGGGCTCTAGTATTTCCCTGTCCCCCGGGGCAACATCTATCGTCCATACTGACGTGGGAATCCTGTCTCTTTTTACAAGAGAAATATCAACGCCGTCTTCCCTGAAATTCTTCAGGAGCCATTCGCCGCCCGCGTCCTTCCCCACCCGGCCCACGATGCCGGTTTGCATGCCCCACTTGGCCAGCGCCATGGACGCGGTTATTACGGCGCCGCCGCCGAATCTTCTGATTATCCCACTCTCTGTATAGAGCACGTCAACCGAAGGCGTGCCCACCGCAACAAGCTCGAAGTGGGGCTTCATCCATCATTGAATATTATTAAAGATTCTTAAATGGCACGCGCTTTTATGGTTTTTTTCTGAGAAGAAGTGAAATTCAAGATATATCTATGATTTTATAAATTCGGGCAATGTTCCCACCGAATGTATAACTTCCTTGCAGCCAGCCAATTCAAATTCGGCTCGCGTGGAAAGACCTGTCATCACACCGATAAATCTGGCCCCGGCCCCATGAGATGCCAAATAATCTTCTGTAGTATCCCCAACATAAAGGATGTTTTCAGGCGCTACGTTCAGTCCAACGAAAACGTCAAACGCTCTTGGATCGGGTTTTTTGTATTTAAGATTTTCGTATAGAAATATCATAGTCGGGTCGAACACGGATAAAACCAATTCCCGATTGTTCCATTCTTCGCGCAAAACTAGCCGAAGATCTGTGAGAAAGAATTCCCATCGCGTAGCCGCGTTCTTTAAGGATTTTCAGCGCATCATTCACTCCTTCTATCAACGGATATGCCGTTTCGGAAGAAATCTGTCTGTAAGCATCAATGAATTTCTTTGCATCCTGACCATATATTCCGACGGCCATCTGCTCCATTGTAAGTTTTCTATAAGGCCATAATTTTTCATTAGATGGTGCGGCAAGCCCGGTATATTTTGCAGCATCTTGAACGTTGCAAAGATAACCGTCCCGGTGTGATATCAGCGTGCCATCCACATCGAAGATTATTTTTGCGTCCAATTTTTGTCGCCCCATGTAAATTCTTATAATTCAAATCTTCTTATGGATTCCCGCAATTCAATACTCATGAACATCCGCCTAACCTTTATGTTGGCGACAATAGCAACAGCTCCGCTACTGTTATTTATGTTCGGAATCAAGGTTTTTGTCGTTTATGCATTGATATGGATCGACAAGATACTAATTGGCGTCATCAGACCCGCCAGATTTGTGGGCATAGAAACCACGACAACTGCTTCCATAATCATGGCTATTTTTTACGGTCCTGCCGTTTCCTTTTTTTCTGTCCTTTTTTTATTCACCTTTCTTCAATCCATTAGATATTTTATTTTCCCTCTCAGACCTCCAGATTATCCTCTTTTTGTGCCGAACAAGGACAGCATTATTTATGCTGCCGGCGCAGCATTGGCGGGAATATTAAACTTGTACGATTTTGCAACAATCATGATTATTGTGCTTGTTTTCAAATCGTTCATTTATGGCATAACTGATTTTTTAGTGCAGAAAAAACCAGATTTTTTCATAACGTTCGGAGGTACTGTCATAATTCACGTTATTTTCTTTCTCCCAATAGGAGTCCAGATAATGAATCATTTGAAATGAGCATTAACGCCCTCTCAATCCTCTGATGAATCCTGCCATGTAGTCCTTAACGCCCCGAGGCTCTTCTGATCTGCCATGATAATCCGCTATATTTTTCGAGTCTATCCATACAGCAAATTTCACACCCGTATAGCCAAGTCTCTCAGACATCTCTCTTGCTACATCCAATACCTGATTGTAAGTAGTTGCCGTCCATACCGCATCATCAACAAAAACCAGCGCCCTGCCCCTAATTGCACCGCGATTCTTCTGCAAATCTCTTCTGACCGTGCCTTTGTCGATATTTATATATGTCGCGTCCATTCCATTTTGGACGGCAAAAGTCGTTAGCTGATATCCAAAAAAATTTCCGCTGTTGCCTATGCCTGCAAAAATAACAGGTTCGTCTTTATAATCATCGTATATTTTGGGGCCTACTCTCTTTACAAAATCCGCAGCATGGCTGGAACGCAACCTTGGCCTATGATTTTTATCTCTCATATTCTCACTTATTTATACAAACTTAGTCATTCCAAAAACTTTATATCGTCTATTATTCCATCGCCGTTTTTGTCTATACCCGTCACGACTTTTGCAATAACGCTCCTGTTATGAACATTTCCGGCTGCAATCTCTTCTATATCAACTATAAATGCCTTTATTGCGACCCGCAAAGCCGAAGAACGTATTCCGGCAATAAAAAGTATCTCCCTTTTTTCGTCAAACGGATTCTTTGTTTTTAAAATCAACGAATCATTATCGTAGTCATACGTTTTCCCGCTTATTGAAGACTCTATTGCCCATTGCTTTTCTTTATTGAAGTAAATAGGCATATTGGAATTTATTCTTTCCGCTATAACATTTATCTTAGGATTTCCTATGACTATCAGATTATTTTTGAGATCTTCTTCTTTCACCTCCGTGTCAATCTTACATATGTCCGGTATAAACTCATTCATCATAGTTCCCATGAACATAGCAAAATCAGGGATATAAACGGCATCTCTTGCGGTAGCGCCATAATTTCCATGGGGATGCGAATTACCCACTATCATCTTTGCATTGAATTTTCCATTTTGAATAAACGGCTTCATAAACTCCGTAGCACGACTTCTTAGTAAAGGTCTTACCTCTTTTGTTGTTTCCCCCCCTTCGTAGAGCTTGGCAGCCACGACGGGCGAAACGACACAGAATATCTTGGCGACCATGCCGTAGCGCTGCTCCTCGGCGGACTTCTCCACGATGCCGGCCTTCTCAAGGCCGCGCAGATAATAATATATCTTCTGCTCATTCTCTTTAAGGCTGCGGGCAACGTCCATCGCGCACTGCGGCTGCCTTGCCAGCTCCGAGATTATCCTGCCTGCCAGGGGGCTGCCAAGAGATTTCATGCCGGCTGCGCCTACAAGCCTCGCATCGTAGACCTTCTGGGTCTCCCCTTCTTTCTCAACGAAGCTGCCCTTCATCATAATATTGAACCGCAAAAGGATAAAAGATTGATTTATTTTATAATATTACGAAAGAAACCATATATTTCAGGCCAAAAAACGGCACATTTTATGAAATTATTCACATAAAATTTTTAGCTATGCCTTATATGCTTGTGCCGCGGAATATAGTCATGCGGTTTTACAAGACCAAAGTGGACATGAAGGGCAGGGTTTCCCTTCCCATGGAAATAAGGAATATCGTGGACATGAGATACGGAGACGAGCTTGTACTTGAAACGGCGGGCAACAGGGAGCTTGTCATATCGCCAGTGGCCATGCGGAAGGCCAATACGAGCGTGAAAATAGTTTTCACGGACTTCTCTTCCGGATTCCGCAAAGCCATGAAGACTCTGGTTGCGCACAAAGCGGACATATTGCGCAGCGAAAGCAAATCCGACGACGGCTCCGTGCACTGGAACGCCCTGGTACGGATGAACCATTCGCAGATTCAGAAACTTACGAAACGCCTGGAAAAAATAGAGGGAATAGCCGGCCTAAAGATAACGAAAGAGGAATGACCGTTCTTGGCGGCAAAGAACATTAATTTTTGGAACATTGCAACGTTCTTTGGATATGGGAGATAAAGTCCCGTCATTATTATAGCAGACGGCATTAGTTTTCAGGCATTCTCTATATACAGCAAAGACAGAATTTTGCCCGGATACTTCTGTCATTTGCTATACAATACGCTATAAGAAGATTTTCGCCATGAAATTCCGATGGAAAATCCCGATATCTTAAGGATATTCTACAACTCTTTCCGGCACTCGCAGGGTTTTCTGGAACTGGAGGGCGCGATATTTGAATGGCTGGCAGGCGAAGGCTATCTCCAAGGCGTTCCGGAAGAGCCGCCGGAAGGGTTTGGAAAACTTTCGATGCCAAAGGGTCATATACAACGTAATCCTGAAGCTGTCAACAGCAGATTCCGGGAAGCATGGAATAGAATGCATGGAAAAACAGACTTCCGGTATGGCGGGTTTTCTCCGAGAGAAATAGTGACGTCTGTATTGACAACAGGAATTATAAACGCCGATTTGAATTATCAGGCGAAGAAGAGGCCGAATAGGGACGGAACCGGAGCCCCCGACGGTTATCAGGATCCGCACGCGAGTTTCTTCAGAAGGTATGCATTGCAGGGGGCAGACGCAGGCCATCCCGCATTCAATGCCATGTATGGTCAGGCGAAAGAAACGGCGCAATTTGGAGGCATCGTTGGGAATTTGCCGAGGCTTGCAACCGCGTGGGAGAGCAACCATCCCGGCGAGCTGTTCCTGCCGCAGGGGCTCTACAGCATCGCGACTCCAAGGATCGCGCCCACCGCGTAGCCTATGCCCGCAGCAAGCATGCCTATGAGCGCCATTTCAAAGCCGCTTTTTATCCAGTTCCCTATCGTCATTCTCGCCTTTACCGCGCCTGCCGCAAACAGCGTCACTGCGGAGATTATCACCGAGGCTGTTATGGCGTCGTTTATGCCGAGCGAGAGGAACGGCGCGAGTGGTATCAGCGAGCCGATGACCGCGGCGATGCCCACGACCCATGCGCTCTTGACGGGATTGTCGTAATTGCGCAATGACGCGTGCTTTTCGTGCAGAATGGCTTCATATGCCATCTTTTTGCTGGAAGAAACTTTCCTGACGATGTCGTTAAGGAGCTTTCCCCGGAAGCCCTTGGCGGAATAGAAATCGCGGACCATGTGGTCGAGCCTGTGTGCGGATTCCATGTGCGCCATGCTCTTTTTTATTTCGCCCTTGTAATAGTCAACAGACGCCTTGGACGAGGTGTACGCCACCGCGGCCATGGAGATTGATTCCGCAAAGGTTGCGGCAAGCCCGGCTATAATCACAATGCGCGAATCGTTTGTCGCCGTGGCAACGCCGAGTATTATGCCGAGGACGTTCACAAGCCCGTCCTGCCCTCCGAGTATGGAATCGCGCAAATCCGTGTGGCCGTCAAGTTTCATTGCAGTTTATTTGTCGGGGCGCTAATAAATATGATAACTGCGTTACTCGGGGCAACAGAACGCAGTTATCATATAGGCAACTGGCCATAGTATAGTTATAGTAGATGGCATTAGTTTTCAGGCATTCTCTACATATAGCAAAGACAGAATTGCATGAATACTTCTGTCATTTGCTATACATCATCTGACTTTCGCAGATGTCTATGTATTCAGGGCTGGAAAGAACGCCGTATTTTGGATATAGCGCATGCCACGACAGCATCGCTGCAAAAGGCGGCAAGTCCCTACTTCTGCTCGCGCCATACCTTCATGCATTTGGTGCATCGGAAGAATTGCGTGGGCGGCTCGTCGTCGCCCTTGGTCTGCTGCATCCACCAGTATGCCTTCTTGTTGCCGCACTTCTCGCAGTTGGCGCTCGTTATCGGCATTGAAGAAACGTCTTTCTCTATGACTATGACCTTGTTTTCCGGTTTTGCCCTCTCTGTTATCTTCACGGCCCTGACGGGCTTCTTCATCACAGCTCCGCATGAGCGGCATTTTAACTGCGTGGATGTCCTGCCTTTATCCGGCAGCATAATCGAGCCGCATTTGCCGCAGAATTCGATGGGGCCGCCGGCCGCGGATTTTTCCGTCATCCATTCCCGTTGGGGAATCATCTTTATATATTTTCTGTGGGATTAGAATGGGAATGGGTGGGAATATGAAAAACTTCAACGTCGTGAAGATAGATTCAAAGGGAAGGATGATTATTCCCTTTCAGCTCCGCGACTACCTAAGGCTCAAGGAAGGGACGCAGGTCATAATAACCAACAACGAGAACAAGGAACTGAAGATAATTCCTCTGCTTGACTCCACGATTTACATAGAAGTGATTTTCACGGACGAGCCCGGCTCGCTCATGAAGCTGATAGATGTGATTTCAAAAAACAAGGTCGAGGTGCTCATGAGCACAAGCAAGACGATAGAGCGCGGCAGGCTTGCGGAATGGAACGCCATAGCGGACTCCGCGTCGTCGAATCTTGCGAAGCTTCAGGCCGATTTTGCATCGCTGAAAATCGTAAAGAAGTTCAAGGTAGACACAAAGATTTGAGGGGATTGGCGCCAGTCCCGATGGTGGCAGTTGCTTGCCGGTCTTTAGGGTATTTCTCGTTAATGGGGGGGGCTTACGCTGAGGTTTTCTTGAATAATTGCTTCTCTAACACATCGTGTTGCGTCTGGGCATATGTCTATACCGCAATAACTTGCGGCATCAACGAAGTTTTTCAACAAAGCTTTACGCTGAGAAATGCCTGTATGGAAAGAACGTTATATACGTTCCAAAAATTAATGTTCTTTGCCATGTAACGGTCATTCCCTGGAAAGCTGCTTCCTCAGCTCCTTTGCGTCCGTGAGTGCCTGTTCGGCCGCGTCTAAAATGGCCTTCTTGGGATTCTTTGCCTTGACCGTGACTACGGGATTGGCGAGGTACGGGTGGCTCAGATTGCATGCGGAGTAGTCCACCTTCTGCTTCCAGAGGTTCTCGTTGAGAAGGTTCGCGAAAGTCAGGTCGTCCAGTTCGATCTTAAGCTTCTCCTTGCCTTCTTCGACGACACCGACTTTCATAGGCTTATTTAAAAAATAGTCTTTAAATATGCTGGTGATTCCGTGCGCGCCGTAGAGCTACGCAACGTCGTGAAGAGCTACACGCTTGGGGACGTTGAAGTGCGCGCCCTTGACGGCGTTTCTCTTGCCATTGACGAAGGCGAGTTCGTTTCAATAATGGGCAGCTCCGGCTCCGGCAAGAGCACGCTTCTCCACATAGTTGGCGCGCTGGACAGGCCGAGCCGCGGCAGCGTAAAGATATTCGGCAAAGACGTCCACAACATGAACGACGACGAGCTGGCCGGGCTGCGGGGCGCCACCATAGGATTCGTTTTCCAGACCTTCAACCTGATACCAAGGCTCAGCGTGATGGAAAACGTCCTAATACCCTCGTATTTCACGGGAACGGAACGCGGGCAGGAAGCGGAACGCCTCGTTAAAAGCGTGGGGCTGGGCGAAAGGATGGGCCATATGCCGTCGCAGCTTTCCGGCGGGGAAAGGCAGCGCGTTGCCATAGCGCGGGCGCTGATAAACGACCCGAAAATCATAGTCGCGGACGAGCCGACGGGAAATCTGGACAGCGTGAACGGAAAGAAGATAATGGATATTTTTAAATCCCTCAACATGCAAGGTAAGACCGTTATTCTTGTGACGCACGACCTCCACATTGCCAAATTCGCAGGCAGGATAATAAGGGTAAAGGACGGGAAGATCGTAAGATGAAAACTATCGTTGCGGTGTTATTTTTGCTGGCTGCCGGCCTCTCCACGGCGGCAAGCATCGTCGTAGAGGAGCCGCTGCTGAAAGTCGAACTTGCCAAATATTCGCCGTTTCCTGCAGAGCCGGGCAAATTTCTTACCGTATGGATCAAGGCGGAAAACATAGGCGGAAATACGGCTACGGGCACGGCCTTTACTTTGGAACCTCCGTATCCCCTCAGGCTTCTTGAAAATGAAACGAAATATTACGGCAATATCGGCACCGGAAAAGACATACTTCTGGAATACAGCCTTGCAGTCGGCAACAATGCGCCTGACGGCATCGTAAAAATCAAGTTTTACTATTCGCTTGGCGGCCAGACGGGAAAATTCGTGAAAGAGTTCAACGTAACCCTTCAAAAATCAAAAAACCAGTCCGATCTTCGCGCGCTTTTCGTGGAAACGGACCCAGTTGCATTCCCAAACGCAAAGACAACATTGAGCGTGGACGTGGCCAACGCCGCGTCCGGCACCGCATATTACGTGATAGCGCAGGCCAGCACGCCTGTCGGCCGGATAGCCAGGGACAAGATATATATCGGCAACCTTGACCCCGACGACTTTGATTCCGTGGACTTTGACATAGACGTCGGCAATGTCACTCCCGGCATGTATCCCGTGAACATAATTTTCGAGTACAAGGACAAGGACGACAGCGTCTATGCCGCCAACGACACGGTCTATATGAAGGTCGCTTCGGCTGACGAATTGAAGCCGGCCGGAGACGGCGGCTCGTCCCTGCTCGTATACGCACTCTACCTGATGATAGCCGGCGCGCTCGTCAAATTCGTCGTCCTTCCGCTGAGAAGGCGAAAGAAATGATATCGAATCTTGTTTTAATGGCGCTGAAGAACGTTTCCCACAGGAAAGCGAGAAGCCTTCTCACTATCACGGGCATTTCCATCGGCATTGCCGCTGTCATTGCGCTGATAACGATTGGCAGCTCCCTCAGCCTTGCGGTTTCCGATCAGCTGGAGCAGCTGGGCTCGGACAAGGTCTTCATAGCGCAGAGCGGCGCAGCAGGCGGGGCGGGTTTTGGCCCGCCGTCAGGAGCGGCTGCCACGCTTACCGACAAAGATCTTGAAAGCATAGAAGACCTGAAGAGCGTGGACAGGGCGGTTCCTGTGCTGGTCGCATCGCTGCCGGTAAAATTCAAGGGGGAGACCCGGAGCCTTTCCGTGAGCGGCATACCCGCCAAAGACGCGGCCGTCTTCTTCTCGGACTTGCAGGTCTACGAGATGGAAGAAGGCCGCTTCATTGAGGACGGCGAGAAATCGACGGTTGTCATAGGGAGCCTCTTGAGAGATAGCGTCTTCAGTGAAGACGTGCGCGTGCGGAGCAAGCTGGAGATACTCGGCAAGGATTTCAAGGTAGCCGGCGTTTTCGGCCCGTTGGGCAACCAGCAGGACGACACGTCAATCACCATGAGCATAGAAGCAATGCGCGATTTGCTTGGTAAAAAAGACGAGATCACCGCAATAGTCGCAAAGGTCAACGGCGATCCGAAGGCCGCGGCAGAGAATATAGAGAAGGTACTCGGGGACAATCACGGAGAAGACCTGTTCATCGCCCTTACTTCGGACCAGCTCATAGAGAGAATCGGCTCGGTCTTTTCCATCCTGTCCGTTGTGCTGGGCGGCATAGCGGCCATCTCCCTTGTTGTGGCCGCATTCGGGATAGCGAACACCATGCTCATGAGCGTGATGGAAAGGACAAGGGAAATAGGCACCCTCAAGGCTGTGGGCGCCAGAAACACGCACATCGTGCTTTTGTTCCTCATTGAATCCGCAATAGTCGGCATGATGGGCGGGATAGCCGGCGTGGCCGTTGGCTTTGCCATCACGACGCTCATAGCCGGGGCGGCGCAGAGCATCGTAGGGATAACCATGGCAGTATACGCCGACTATGCCCTGATGGCGTTTGCGGTTTTCTTTGCAGCCGTCATAGGAATAATATCCGGGACTTATCCGGCATATAAAGCGGCAAAACTAAACCCGGTCGAAGCATTAAGATATGAATAAGCGTATAAATTGGCCATTGGCAGAGACGCATATAAAAATCGGGGGTATGCCGCTAATGCTAACCCCTTGATCAATATGCCAAAGAAATATGCAATATAATTTCATTTCCTTATTGAAGCCAGAAGCTCAGGCGTATTGATGGATATCTTGCCTTCCTCGATGACGCCTATTTCCACGGTTTCCGGGGAAAGCTCCTCTTCCGCTTCCTTCAGCGACTTTAGCGCGAGCGTCAGCGCCTGCTCTCTTGTCATTTTCTTCTTGTAATTGGCCGCGAGATATTTTTTCGACTTCTTGCTGCCCCGGCCTATGGCCTGAGCCCGCCATTCCCTGAAGGCTCCCGAAGGATCCGTCTCGAAAAGATGATATTCGCCGTTTTCATTGCCTGCTATGAGCAGGGAAACGCCGAAAGGCCGCATGCCTCCTACTTGCGTGAATTTCTGGAGACGGTCTGAAATATCCTTGACCAGCGTCGTCACTTCTATCGGCTGGTCGTAGGTTATCATGTTGACCTGCGAGCGGACGCGGGCGTAATCCAGAAGCACGCGGGAATCGGACAGTATGCCGCAGGAAGCCGCGATTATGTGGCCGTCAATTTTGGAAACCTTCTCTATGCTTTCGGGAACTATGAGCTTCCTTAGCGTCTTCGTGGCGGCTATGACGACGCCGTTCTGGAATACGACCCCGACAAGGGTAGGCGACCTTTCAACGGCCTTCCTTGCGTATTCTACCTGATACATCCTGCCTTCCGGTGAGAAGACAACTATGGCCTGATCATAACCCATCTGGTTGACGTTATCTATCTCCGTAGAATCACCATTTGCGCTAAAAGGCTCGCTTGTGTCCGGTTGTTTATGCCCTTCAATCTATATCGTATTCTTTCATTTATTAATAGTTGATTTGTCACTTGGGATATAATGAGGACAACTTTCGCTGCCGTGCATCAAGTGAAGGACGCCTCGCCTACCGTCAAAATAATATCGCTTGCGCCCGAAGAAAAGATTTCTTTCAAAGCCGGCCAGTGGATATACATATTCGCCGACAAGGGCGGGGAAAAAATCAAGAGGGCATATTCCGTGGCATCGCATCCGGACGAGCCGGAGCTGCGGCTGTGCGTCAAGCGGGTGGAAAACGGCTTCATGTCCAACTTCCTCTGCGACATGACGCCGGGTCGGCGGCTGGAAATATCCCAGCCCTTTGGAACGTTCATTCTTGACGAACCCGGCAAGGATATAATATTCATAGCCACAGGAACCGGAATAGCGCCTTTCATGAGCATGCTTCCCGAGCTTGCCATGAGGCGCTATGGTGGTCATGTCACGGTTATTTTCGGCGCGAGAACGCGCGATGAGGTACTTTACGAAAAGGAGATAAATAAGATGACGGCTTCAATAAACCTGAGCTTCGTCCCCGTGCTGAGCAGGGAGGAATGGGCGGGGGAGAAAGGCCACGTGCAGGACGCCGTCAAGAAATACGCAAAACCCGGCGGCGAGGCCTATATATGCGGGCTGGTGCAAATGGTCACGGAAGTGAGGCAGCTTCTTGAGGGCATGGGGCTTGACAGGAAGCGCATACACTTTGAAAATTATATATGAGGCGGAAAATGAAATACCCGTATTCGTTCGACCCGAAGAAGAGAAGAATCGCGAAGATATATACCATGACGAAGATACTGAACGGCCTGATTAACGGATTTCTTGTGCCGGCCGTTTTTTTGACGGCTTTCCTATATTCCGGCGGAAGCGACTATATAGCCTCGCTCATGCCCGAAAGCTGGATAGCAGTGCCTCTGTATACGATAGTCTTCCTGCTTATACTCTCCTTGGTGCATCTTCCGTTGAGATTCTATTCGTCTTTTGTCTACGAACACAAACATGGCCTGTCCACGCAAACGCTGGCGGGCTGGACGGGCGACTATGCCAAATCGTCCGTGCTCTCGTACGCCTTTTCGCTTGCAGCGGTAACGGGCGTGTATTACCTGATGTCGTCCTATGAACTCTGGTGGCTCTGGGCCGGCGCCGTATATCTTGCGATGTTCGCCGTCCTCGATTACATCTCCCCGGTATTCATACTCCCGTTGTTCTACAAGCTGGAGCCGCTGAAGGACAGGAAGTACAGGAAGAAGATACTTGACGTCTGCAGGAAGCTCGGCGCCACGGGGATAAGCAACGTGCTCGTTGCCAACGAAAGCCAGCGCTCGGTAAAGGCGAACGCCCTGTTTACCGGTTACGGGGCCACCAAAAGAATAGTCCTTTTCGACACCCTCATGAATAATTTCACCAAGGATGAAATAGAGACGGTCATAGGCCATGAGGTCGGCCATTACCTCAACCGCGACATGTTGAAGGGATTTCTGCTTGAAGCCGTGCTCATATTTCCCGTGCTGTATATTGTCGACATGGCCCTGAGGGCATTTGCGCCCGGCCTGGGCATCGAGCCCTACGCCATAGCGTCGCTTCCCCTGTTCATGCTTGCATATACGCTTATCAACTTCGTGCTGATGCCCTTCTCCGGCTATTATTCAAGAAGGATGGAAACTGCGGCCGACGCGTTCGCGCTTGACCACATACGCAAGCCTTTTGCCCAGATATCGGCCGAGAAGCGCCTTGCAGACAACGCCCTTCAGGATCACGAGCCGCCCGCTTGGGCGGAAATGCTGATATACAGCCACCCTGCCCCGATCAAAAGAATAAAGCTCGCTGAAGACTGGGCGAGGAAGAACGGGAAGCGATAGCACGTCCCGCCGATATTGTAATATTCTATGCCGAACATGCGGTACGGCAGCTTCGAGTTCAAAGTTCCGGCATTATCCGAACCTGCTATAATCATTTCTTTTTCAGGACCGCCATCCCCATCCTGTGGGAAACGCGAATCTCTCCGCCGGCATCAAGAACTGCGCACCGTAAAGAAACGTAAGAATCCGGAACATCAAAGAAATACTTGTTGTAATCCACGTTCGGTTCGTATCGCCTTGGCATATAATTAATGAAATAAAGAAAACAAAAAAGGAAGAATTTACTTGGCGGCTTCGCGCACAAGGCGGCGCATTTCTTCGCCCTTCTCTTCGGCGAGGGAGGCCATGCCCTCAATTTCGTCCATCGAGAAGCCTGCTGCGCCGTTCTTCTGCATGGAGCACAATTTTATGCCGCCCTTGTCCACGGTGCCCACGGTCAGGCGGCCGTCCAGAGTCTGGTATTCAGACAGCGACGGATCGAGTAAAACCGAATTGCCGATTTTCACGAAAGTCGTGCAAAGAGGTATGCCTGACATGGGCAGCTTCGTGTCCGTGGGCTTGCCGTAAAGCACTTTGCCGTTTTCATCGACCTCAGGCAGGCGCGTTGTAACAAGCGCTGCAGCCGCCGCAATTGACGATGCGTCGACCATGTTGCCGCCGTTGTTTATGATGTCTATGTCCACGTTTATCATCCAGACCTTTTCGCCGGCCGTTATGCAAAGCTTCTTCATGTCAACCGCCTTGGATTCGCGTATTGCCCGGTCCACCAAACGGGAAAGTTCTATGGCGTCCTCTCTTGGCGGGCCGGCTTCAAATAGCGGGTCCGCGAACGGGATGAACTCTCCCGACACTATCAGCACCCCCTCTTCGGGCGTGTCAGGGAACGGCGTGCCCACCGCCATCTTTACGCCTGCCACGACTTCCGTGTCTCCTATCCTGACGCGGGCCGAGCCTTCGGCGGACGAGACTATGCCCGTTTCAATGCTTATCTTTCGCATCTCGTCAAACTGCCTTTCGTCAAGCCGTTGTCCGCTCGCAACGACCCTTCTTACCAATGCCGTATCAAGTCCTATCATTTTCATTCACCCTCGGAATATTTTTCGCGAAGAGCCTGCTGCTGTATGGCGTATATCTCCTTGCAGCCCTTCACGGCAAGGTCTACTATCTTCCTGAATTCGTCTTTGCTTGTAAGCCCGTCCATCTGGAGCAGGGTTATCTGGTTCTTCTTGGGGTAGTAAGCCACCGGCAGGTCCAATTCGCCTGATGTGTCCTCTTCGCCTGCTATATCCAGCACCGTGTGGCCCTGTATCTTGCCGGCGGAGCAGGATGCCACAAGATCCCTCATCGGTATGCCTGCGTCGGCCAGTGCCAACGAGGCCGCATTTATTCCCGCGCATCTTGTGGAGGCGTCCGCTTCCAGAACTTCTATGAAGACGTCTATAGCTGTCTTTGGGAATTCGTCCAGGAACAGCACGGACGAAAGCGCCTGCCTTGTCACCATGGATATCTCGACGCTTCTCCTGCTGGGCCCCGGCCTGCTTCGCTCCTTAGTCGCGAAAGCCGCCATGTTGTATCTTGTGCGCAGCACGGCGCGCTCGGCCTCTTCTTCGTGCTTGGGGTGCACTACGCGCGGCCCGTAAACGCCGGCTATCGCGCAGGTGTTGCCTATCCTAAACATAGCGGAGCCGTCCGCGTTCTTGAGTACTCCGACCCTGGCTTCAATAGGCCGCAGCTGGTCCGCCTTTCGGCCGTCAAGACGGAGGCCGTTTTTCATCAGTTCCTTGTCTGTAGTATTTCCGCCCATTTTTAATCGCCCTCCTTGAAATCTTCGTCTGCGACAAACTCGTCGCTTTTTCTCGGGGGAGCGGCCTCGTAGGGCCTTCCCGCTTTCTTTTCAAGCATGTCCTTTATGTAATCGGTAAGGCCTTGCTTTTGCGCCATCTTTTCCACGGTCAGAATGGCCTCTGCAGCGAGCACTTCGTTCTCGCCCTTTATCCAGACGACGCCGTTCTGGCCGACGACTATCTGCGTGCTGGTCATGCTCTTTATCATTTCCACCATGCTTCCGCTCTTGCCGATTATTCTTGGCACTTTTGCGGGCACGACCTTTATTATCCTTCCTTCACGCAGCTTCCTGCATTTCCTGTCGCGCATGGAGAGCTGCACGTTCTTGGTCTTGGACACCGACGAAATTTCGGCAAAGACCATGTCCCCGTAATTGAAATATTTGGTCAGGTCTGTTTTGGTGAAGTCGATAAACTCATCCACGGCCTCGTTGATCGGCAGAACAGCGTCGTAAGGCGAGTTCACGTCGACTATCCATTTTGAGAAAGACACTTCCTGTATCTTGCCGACGACCCCGTCGCCCCTCTTCGGGCTGTATATTCCGCTTAACGGTATGACGAACGCCATTCCGTTTCGCCTTTCGGCGAGGCCCACAACCTTGGAAAGCACCTTTCCGTCTTCCTCATAGGCATTGTGGCCTGCCTTGCCGGAGCCTATTTCATCCCCGGGTATTACGAGTTTTCTTCCGAAATCCTCTTCATTCATCTTCAAACACCTCGTTTCAGAATCACTTTATTATTGCGCTCCCTTCAGTGAGGGAATTGATTTTACTATAAACCGTTTGCTTGAGCCCGGCGGGAACTTTTATCTTCGCAACTAAGGAACCGTCCGGGCCCCATGACTGGCTGGAAATCTCGCCAAGGCTCTTCAGCGCGCCGAACGCGCGCGACGCATACTTTGCCGGAATCTTCACCTCTATCTCGGCCTGCTCCATGCTTATTGGAAGTATGGGCCTGAGCGCTGCAAGTATTGCCGGAATCTGCTGGTCCGCGGACAGGAACGGGTCTATGTTGACCCGTGCCTTTTCCATCGCATTTTCTATCCTGTCCTGGGGATGCGGCAACCTAGTCTGGGGATTGATTGCGTTCTTGCTTATGATGGACGCTATCTGGCGCCTCTTCTCTTCCGCCTTCTTCCTCCGGAACTCGGCGGTGAGCTGCATATCGCCCTTCCTGATTATTTCTTCCGCAGCGGCAAAAACGTCGCCCTTGAAGAGCTTCATGTCATCTTCAGATGATTTCGTTCCCTTAGTCACGTCATTAAACACCTGGTTGACCGCTAACATCGCCTGAATAGAAACAGACTTGCCCTCCTTCAAGGCGTAGGCAAGTTCCGGGTCCACAAGCACCTCAAAGTGCTTGTCCCCCCTGTCCAGCCGCGCTATGACGGCTTTGTCCACTGTAACCATTTTTACACCGTAATAAAAAGCCCGTCAGTACGCTGTATCAATAGGGCTTTGTTGTAATATACATAATCCTTGATTCGATAAGTTTTTATACGGCTTTCTCCCGCACGGGAAGCTATTTAGGATGCCTGCTCTTCGCTTCTTTTATCGCTTCCGGAGTTTCCGGGGAAAACTTTCGCAGATAATCATCGCCTATCATTACCCAGGGACGCCTTCTTTCATCTACTTTGGAGAATAGATTTCCTTTTTCAAAGGTTACGCGCCGGTTATCCTCGTTAATATTCATCCATCCGTGATTTTTAGCTTTGTGCACCTGCAGCGCAGAAAACGGCGACGCATCCCGTGTCAGTGAGCGTATTGCCCCGGCGTACCTGGCTTTCGCATCGCTCAGATAAGCCGCCCGATTCTTCACCCATTCATCCAGCCTGTCGCTAGCGTCAAACGGCAAGAGCAAGTACCGCGAAACGTCGCCTTCCCTATGTTTTATTCCGCGCTCCGCGGACAAGACCGAAATGGCAACCTCCTCCTTTTTCCCTATAACAGGGACCTTGGCTGTAACTATATAATATTCGATTCTTCTGGAAGGAGCCATATTATAATAAAGTTCCTGCCAGACCCGGAGGCAGCAGTATAGGCTCCCCTTCTTCCCCCAATACATAGACTACCCTATCCGCAGTCAGCGCGCTCTCTTCAGCAACGCGCAGATTGGGATACTCCTTCTTGATTTCCAGAAGGGGAGTTTTTATGTCCTCGTCGTAAGACATCACGCAACACGCCCGCCCGTCTCTTGCATAGTCCGTTGCAAGAGCCATTATCTGCGCATCTGCCCGCGATAATCGCCCGCCTCTTGAAGCCTTTTTCGAGGTTCTCCTCCACAATTCATAGATTTCGTTTATCCCGCCGTTTAAACGGGCAGGAAACTCGGTGATAGCATCCCGACTTCTCAAAACATCGAAAGATGCTTTGGGCAATCCGTATTCTCCTTTTGCATTTCTCCCATATAGATTTTCATATTCTGTGTTTACGCTATCCAGTATTATAATCTTGGGATCCGCGTCTGGAAACGTTCTTGTCAAATCGCCGCACATCCCGATAAGCGACGAATAGAAGCCATAATCGCGCCTTCCCGCGTTTACAAGAGCCGACGTATCTAATATCACCGCAGGCGGTCTTCTGTCTGCAACATAAACTGAAGTACTTTCCATAATCCCTGCCATATTTTATTATAACCACTTCTAAATAGTGAATCTTTATAAGCCTTTCGCTCTTAAAATCAGCTTCCCGATGATTATGATGAAAATACTCCTTGACACGAACTTTTTGATGGCCGTGGGCCAGTTCAAGGCTGACGTGTTCGGCGAACTCCAGGGCAACGAACTGTTTACGCTAAGTTCGTGCATCCAAGAGCTTGAAAAGCTGGCCGGGAGCAAAAAGAAAGACGCCCCGGCGGCTCGCGTGGCGCTTGGACTTTTGAAAAACGGGAACGTCAAGACGATCCAAGCCTCTGGCAACGCGGATTTTGGCCTCATGGAACAAGCCAAAAAGGGCTATGCCGTGGCCACGAACGACGCCGCGCTGATAAAAAAACTGAAGGAATCAGGTATTAAAGTTTTGCGGCTTAAACAAAAGAAGCGTATACTCATAGAGTGATAAGATGCTTGAATTGCCTTTTGCCGCCAGCGTGCTTGCTATCGCATTTTCCGGTTATCTTGCCAGAAACGTGCTGATGCGCGAGCGCGGCAACGACAGAATGGAAGAGATTGCTGCGGCCATACGAATCGGCGCTAATGCTTACCTGAAAAGGCAGTACAAGACCGTGGCTGTTTTCGCCGCCGCCATCGCAGTTCTTTTGGGCGCATTCATCAGCGTGCCTACGGCATTGACGTTCGTCGCCGGCGCAGTTCTTTCGGCGCTTGCAGGATACGTGGGCATGCAGATCTCGGTCCGCGCAAACGTCAAAACCGCTGCAGCGGCCAAGCACGGCCTTGCCAGGGCGCTGGATACGGCGGTGAAGGGCGGCGCGGTCACGGGCATGTTCGTTGCAGGGCTTGCGCTTCTCGGATTGACTGCTTTCTATTATGTCTATAACGACCCGTTCATGCTCATCGGCCTCGGGTTCGGGGCTTCGTTGATATCCCTTTTCGCCAGGGTAGGAGGAGGCATATACACAAAGGCAGCCGACGTCGGGGCCGACCTTGTGGGCAAGGTCGAGGCGGGCATACCAGAAGACGACCCAAGAAACCCGGCCGTGATAGCGGATAACGTCGGCGACAATGTCGGAGATTGCGCAGGAATGGCCGCGGATCTTTTCGAGACTTACGTCGTTTCGGCTCTCGGCGCAATGCTCATAGGCTCCTTGCTCGGCTTTTCGGCTGAAACGCCGCTGATCATAGGCGCCGCCGCGCTTGCGGCGTCGGCGATAGGCGTATACGCGATAAGGGGCGGAAAGAGCATAATGGGCGCCCTTTATAGGGGGCTTTTCGCATCGGTCATACTCTCCGCCGTCATACTTTACTTCGTGCTGCAAGGCAACATCTTCTATTCCTCGCTTGTAGGGCTGGGCATATCCGTGCTTCTTTTCGCGGTAACAGAATATTATACTTCCGAGAAGCACGCACCCGTGCGCTACATAGCCGAGTCGTCCCGATCCGGCCCGGCCACGACAATGATTGCCGGCATTGCAATAGGAATGCAGTCAGTGGCATTGCCTGCTCTCATAGTGGGCGGGGGAATATTGGTTTCATATTATCTCGCCGGACTCTACGGAGTCGCCGTTGCAGTCATGGCAATGCTGTCCCTGACGGGCATAGTGATAACCATGGACGCTTACGGCCCCATCACGGACAATGCCGGCGGAATAGCCGAGATGTCGAAGCTGGACAAGAATATAAGGGAAGTGACCGACGCCCTGGATGCGGTAGGCAATACTACTAAAGCCGTGACCAAAGCCTTTGCGATAGGCTCCGCCGCGCTTGCGGCGCTGACGCTCTTTGCAACCTACGTTTCGGAAGTGAATTCAGCGCGTGCGGCTGCCGGCATAACCGGAACATTGTCATTTGTCATCAACGATCCGTTTGTGCTTGCGGGCCTCCTGCTCGGGGGCGTCGTGACATTCCTGTTCTCGGCCATGACCATGTCCGCCGTGGGCAGGGCCGCTTACGGCGTTGTCGAAGAGGTCAGGGCGCAGTTCAGAACGGGCATACTCAAGGGCAAGGCAAAGCCGGATTACGGCAGATGCGTGGACATCGTCACCGCGTCTGCACTGAAAGAAATGACTTTGCCTGGCATCCTTGCCGTCGCGTCGCCGCTGCTTGTCGGCATCGTGCTCGGGCCGGTGGCTTTGGGCGGCCTTCTCATGGGCTCGATAGTCACGGGCTTCTTGATGGCAATATTCATGACAACGGCCGGCGGGGCATGGGACAACGCAAAGAAGTATATTGAAAAAGGCGCCTTTGGCGGCAAGGGTTCTGATGCTCACAAGGCCGCAGTAGTCGGCGACACGGTCGGAGACCCGTATAAGGACACTGCGGGTCCCGCGATCAATCCATTAATAAAGGTTATGAACGTAATAGCTATCATATTTGTGCACGCGATAGTCGCGCTTTCACTGGTGTAAATATGTTCAAGACTGTAACGATAAAGGATAACGTAAGGGTGCTCCCGGCCAAATTCGGCCTTGAGATTAACGATGCAATCAAGGAAAGCCTTCAGGAAACGATAGAAGGCAAGATATATCCGGAGCTGGGCGTTCTGCTTGCCGTGACCGATGTCATGGAAGTAGGCGAAGGCTCCATCGTGCCCGAGGACGGCGCCATACACTATCCTGCCCAGTTCAAGGTTCTTGTCTACAGGCCCGAAATCAACGAGATGGTTCTTGGAGAAGTTGTTGACGTGACGGAGTTCGGCGCCTTCACAAGAATAGGCCCGATAGACGCACTTGTTCATGTTTCCCAGGTCATGGACGACAAGATGGCATACGACCCGAAGAATTCCGTGTTCACGGGAAAGAAAACAGGCAACAAGCTGCAGGAAGGCAACATAGTCCGCGCAAGAGTGGTCGGCGTTTCCCTCAGCAAGGGAAGGAGTAAGATATCGCTTACAATGAGGCAGCCCTGCATGGGCGCCCTTGACTGGATTGAGAAGGACAAGAAGAAGAGCACGAAAGAGCCGGGAAAAGAAACTAAGAAGGAAAAAGAAGACAGAAAATAATAATGAACAATCGGATAAGTAAATAATATGCGTTACGGCTTGCGAAGGGTCAAGAAGTTTGATATGGGATACGATTTGCGAGCGGAGTGAGCGAAGGGTATTATTATGGCTAAAAGAGCGTGCAGGAAGTGCAAGAGGATAGTTGAAGGCAGCCAATGCGTGGTATGCCAGTCCTCCGACCTCACGAGCAGTTTTCAGGGCGCTGTAATGATATTCGATGTAAATTCAGAGATCGCGAAAAAGCTCGGCATTACCGCGCCGGGGACTTACGCGATAAGAGTGTAGGTGAAAATATGAAAATGTCTATTGTCAGCGAAAAAGAGAACCCTTATATGGAACGCAGGGAAATTGCCGTGAAAATAACCCACGACAAGAACGCAACGCCTTCCAAGGCGGTCGTGCAGGCCGAAATCGCCAAGGAAATGAAGAAGGATTCCGAGAACGTTCAGATACTCAGCATTCACTCGGAAAATGGGATAGGTATTTCTACAGGCAAGGCTTATGTATGGAAAGAGAAAAAGGTCGAGGATCTCAGCAAGCCGAAGCCTGCTGAAGAAAAGAAAGAATAGAGGTTGATGATCAATGGCAAAACCAGCACCAAAGGAAGCAGTTAAAGTTGAAGAAGCCCCGAAACCGGTAGAGAAGAAAAAAGAGAAGAAGAGCCAGAAGGACAGGCCAAAGTCCAAGAAGAAGCACGCCAAAGTCCAAGTCTGGAAGCTCTACAAGGTCGAAGGCGGCACAGCCAAGAGGAAGAACGAATCCTGCCCAAGATGCGGCCCCGGCACTTTCATCGCTGCTTATCAAAACAGGAAATACTGCGGCAAATGCCACTGGTCCGAGATCACGAAGAAGGCGGCGTAGTCTTATTCCTTGTTTGCGTTATTATCAGACTTTTCGACTTCTGATTTCTTTATAATAGCTATCTTTTCATCTATATTTTGGCATAGCTCATGGGGTCTAACTGCTTCTTGCATCTCTTCTTTATCTTTTTCCTCTTGTATTCTAACTTTCTCTGGTTTCTCAACATTAAATAATTTCCAAGAAACTCTACCTTCTTCTATGACATTTTTTAGTCGTTTCTCCTGTGCATTTAGTTTGCTGTCCCCACTTTTAACTTCTAAAAATATCACTTGTTTTATATCATTTTCAGATGCACCGTCAAAAATTACAAAGTCAATCGGAGACCCGAGAAACTTCATATCAGACGGTCTAAATGGAAATTTAGGCAAATAGGGACTTACTTGTCCCCACAATTTTCCTAATTGTTATGCGACATCGGATATGAGTCCGGGTAATTGATAAAGAGGGGGAACTTTATGTTCCCTCCAAAGCAATCTTTGTTTGGTAAAACAGAGTGTTTGGAGGCGTTCCCCCTATGAAGTATGAAGAAGAGTTTGTAAAAAGGTTAGTAAGGACGGTAAAGGGTGGGCTTTGTTCTGTGAGAGAAGCCTCAAAGCTTCTTGGAGTGTCAAGAAGCACAATAACGCGATGGGTCAAGCGGGACATGCAAGGGTTGGCGGCAAGATTGAAGAGAAGCGCTAAACTCGTGTGGAATAGAAGTTCTGAAGAAATTCTGAATAAGCTAAAGCAAAGTCTTGCCGCAGGCAAGACTGTCGTGCAAGCATGGATGAGCGTTAGCAAGAAAGTTTCCTTGAGGACGATAGAGCGGTGGAACGCGTTATGGTTTCCGATCATTAAAGCGCACACGAAGTGCAAGCGCTATGAGCGCAGAAAGGCGTTTTCCCTCATGCACACGGACTGGGGAGTGAAGAGGATAAAAGACGGCAAGCGGGGATGCTTTACATTCTACGTAGACGATGCCACGAGAAGACTGTACGCTCTCGGAGCGTACAGTCAAGCGAACCAGAAGAACACAAACGACACTCTTCATGAAGCGCATAAAAGTTCAGGAAGTTTCAAGGCCGTGTTAAGTGATTGCGGCAAAGTGTACACGAAAAGCTTTGGTGAGGAATGCAAAAATCTTGGCGTGAAGAGCATTCACACGCGCCCCTACAACCCCAAGTGCAATGGCAAAGCAGAAGCAGTTGTGAAGAAAGTCAAGACCTTCCTAAAGCACTACTACATCAGAGACCTACATCACATGAACGAACTACTCAAGCAATACCAGAAAGAATACAACAACACGCCACACAGCGGCATTAAATACATGACTCCACTACAAATATTCAAAGCCAAACAAAGAACCGGCTCAGTATGGGCTGTCGGGTAACAGTAGAAGTGCTTTGATTTCAGCTAAGTCGGTAGTATATTTTAACTCCCATCCGTGCACAAGATTTTTAACGGATATTTCATTAATTTGTTTAATTTCAAGAATTGTTTTTTCATATTTATTCGATAGTGTCTCTATGCGCAGTTTCCATTGATTATTTACCCAACATAAGCCTGCGCCTGCGCCGGATGCTCTATGCGGATGCCCTGCGGGAGCTGCATGACGTTCTTTGCGCCGCCTTTCTTGCTCTTGTGGTGGCTCTTGTAGGTTGACCAAGCGTTCTTGGCTATGGCGCCCTTCAGAATCTTGGTCACTATAAGCCTTGGCGCGGGCTTGTCT
>Ga0209541_10005181_pt1 | contig 22795 bp, 20 predicted proteins | sample RifCSPlowO2_01_FD_184027 | JGI IMG/M metagenome (GOLD analysis project Ga0209541, IMG submission 184027) | Groundwater microbial communities from Rifle, Colorado - Rifle CSP2_plank lowO2_0.1 (SPAdes) (version 2) | ecosystem: Environmental > Aquatic > Deep subsurface > Groundwater | place...
AGCCGTCGCTGCCGGGAAAGCGCCGCTGGTTTCATTTAACATAACAACCGGGAAGCTTTTCACCAAATACATGTTATTACCATTAGCACTGGAAACACTTAAGCTGCTGCTGCTGATGGTACTACCGGAGGAAACACCTTTGGCTGTCACGTCAGTGTTAGAATTAATTGACAGCTGAATACCTTGTAAGGAAGAAGGTAAACCACTGCCATCGCCATTCAATTCATAATTAAGGGCCGGCGTATCAATCTTGAAAGTTAAGGCAACAGTTCCGTCTTTTGGTACCACGATTGGGGTATTAGTGATATCAATTAAGGCCGTCAAATTCGTGCCGTCCGTGGAAGTCGGGATAACTGAGGCGACTAAAGCGCTACCCTTATAAAGATAGAGCTTATCCACCTGATCCCAGCCGCCGGAATTAATGGCAACTCCGGTGACATACAAGGATTCAATCTTAACCTCTTCATACCTGGCTTGGGCTTTTATGACCGCCGCGATCAGACCAGAGGAATTGGCTGGAATGTAACCAGCGTCAGGAGTGCTGGAATCTTGAGTGATATCTAAGGTACCGCCACTGATAAAGGTTTGGCCCTGACCATCAGAACGGCTTAATGTTACCGTAGCATCAAGGGCAGTATTGTTGCCTTTGGCCGTAATGTGGTTAGCCGTGGTTACGTCGGACATACCGACATTCATCGTGCCGTTAGTGGCCGCCGTACTGATTGTTCCTTTAACAGTTAAGGTCTTACTCGTACCTTTAGCAATGACTAAAGGCGTGGTGAATAGGAACGTGGAAGTGGCGTCATTGCCGTCTGTGACCTTGGTTGAAGTCTGGGAATCCGGATCATTGGTGGTGGACAACTCGGTTGCCCCATCAAAAATGCTCCAGTTGGAAACTTCAGCCGGATTGCAGCTGCCATTGCACTTGACGGCAACGGCAACTTTGGTCACCTTAATGTCCTCGCCGCTTGATTGCGCGCCAAGAACAACATTGGCGAAGGTGTGATTTTCAGTACCGGCGACAACGGTCTGGGCAATGGGCTGGCTGGAAACTGACATTGATAAAGCTGCGCCTTTAACCGTCATGGTGGCGGAACTCTGTTCAGTGGCTGGCGTCGGCGTCGTTGCCAAACCAGTAGTTTCGCCTTTAGCCGTCAGCTGATTGGGCTTGATGTGAACCACAATGGTATCATCCGTGCCAAAATCAGCGTCAAGATCAGCTTTGACCGTGTATTTATGAACACCGGTCGGAACCGTCACCGTATCGGTCGTGGTCGCGGCCAATAAGGTACTGCCGCCATAATACTGTTTAACGGTTGGATCAAGCGGACCGGCAACAATTTTGTTGTCCTCATCATAGAGAGTGACATTGGTAATGTCAGCGGCCGCATCTGCCAACAGATCACCGCCAGAAGTGGCAACAATAAAACCAATTGGCAAAGAGGTAATTTCCACTGGCTCGCCTTTGGCTTCAAACTCAAACTTGCCCAAAACCACTTGATCAACGTCTTCCGGAATATTAACGGCTTCAAGGGTGGCTGGACCAATTCTTAGAGCGCCAATATCAATGGTCGTGATTGGCGCAACCCAGAACGGTTCAGCATCAGCCGTGGCACCAGTGCCGGCAGATACTTTGACTTCCGAGCCATATAATTGGCCCTTGGCCACAACGTCACTTTCATCCTTGACGTCAAAGCGAATGGTTCGGGCCGAACCGTCGTTAATGTCTAACTGCAGATCAAAGTTCTTGCTTTTGCCTTTTTCAATCAGAATCGGACTGGCCGACAGATTAAAGAAGACATCGCCATCACTGGGGAAAGCAACGGTGGCAACCACTACATCTTCAACCAATAAATCTAAGTTGCCGACATCATTGTTGTCAGCGGTGCCGCCTTCGTTAAACTGAACCTGGCTGATTTTGAAGTCTTCCACTGAATTAGCGGTCAATTTGAAACTGGAAATAATGTAATTAGTGGTACCGATCTTTTGGGTGGAAGCGTCCGGATTATTGGCACCGTTGGCCAAGGTCAAAGCGCCAATGGTAACTGTGCCGTTAATGTTCTGGTAGTTGCCGACAATTGGCAAAGTGCCAATCACGCTGGCACTACCCAGTAAGGTGACTGAATACAAATCTAAGCTTGGAATTTCACCGGCATAAAGTGCGGTTGCGCCCATATTACCGGCCAGATAAATGGATTTGGTGGTACCGGCGCTAACCGTGATGTCTTTGTTAAAGACTGCCTTATGCTCAGAATTCAGCGTCTTGGTCGTACCGATTCTGATGTTGGTAGCCGCGTCAATTAAGGCAACTGACGAAAACGGCGAATCAGAAGCAATGGTGCCGCCGCGGCGGATCACGACTTGGTCAATGACAATATCGCCATCAGCCGAAGCCGTAAAGTCAACTTTGGTGAATTTGTTGTTGATTGAATTACCAACAACAATGCCGGAGGCTGGCGTGTCGGCCGCTAAAGCAGCCGTCAAACCAGTGCCGCTGGAAGTAGCGCCACCGAGATTTTTGTCTTCATTAATGGTGGAAGCGCCGTCCATTTCTGATGCCTTGTCATACTCGGAAGCAGCATTAATATCGCTGCCAACCAGGTAGTTGACAAAGAAAGCATCAGAAACGTCTTCAACGCTCGTGGAAGCCCAAGAAGCTCCATACAAGCTTTCCGCAATGGCAGCTGTCGTTACCCAGTGAAGGGTTCCGTTTCCACCAACTGCGTAAACCTTTGGATCGGTCGTAATTTTTACTAGCTTAACGCCCGGTCGGTAGGTAGCATTGCCGCCGATGGAGTAAGAACTCAACTCGGTAGCAGAGACTATCTGAACACCAGAAAAATCCGCGTACCAAGTCTTGTAGGTCTTCTCATTCGGGAAAACATACCGCTTACCGTCTGCGCCAAGGTAGTAAACCGCTTTACAAGGATCATTGACGCCAGCGCCAGTAGCACACTGGAGCTTAATCAAATCACCGGAAACGGCTGCCCCGACGCTTAGAGGCAAAGCCAGCAATCCAACTGACCAAACAATCGTCGTGATGGCAACTGTATAGGTTAATAATTTTTTAATCATGTTTTTAACTTTTCCTTTCATTGCTCAATAAATTTTTTCAGTTAGGCTTTGATGCTGTTACACCTAGGTGAACTTAACAGCATTGTTTGTCTCCGCCCTAGCTTGGCTAAAGCCGGAGAATCTAAACCATTTGGCCTTGATTATCCAAGATTCCTGATTAGAAGGATCAACCTTTATCTTAAGAAATCAAGGGGATTTAGATCCTAATTGCTCTAAAAAAATTTAAAGAAGCTTTTTACCCCCCACCTTTTAGCCCTCACTTTGTAAAGCCAAAAGGTGGGGGGTTAAATTACTCAACTAAATTTTCCGTGGTTTCCGGAGCAGCCAATTGGTCTTCACCGGTTGGTGCTTCAGGCTCAATCAAGGTTTCAGGAGTAGTCGTCTCGGACGATAGTCCGGAGCTGGTGCTGGTACTGGCAGTAACCGTTGGCAATGCTTCAGTCTCGGCTCCTTCAACCACGCCGCTTTCCTCTGCCGTTTCGGCAATAGACTTATTAACATCAGCCGCCAATTGCTGGGCTGACAAATTGGTCTGCTGGGCCGAGGCCACCGCTTCGGCGACAATGCCTTCAACCTCCAATTTTTCCACCGCCGACAACGACTCAACTTTTTCATCAAACGATTTGGCCAACTCCTCGGTCTTGGAGCTCACCGTCACGGCGATTCTTAAAGTTTTTTCCCGCTCGGCGTTATTAACACTGCCGTCGGCCTGCTTAATCCTGTTTAATTGATCATTAACGGCCACCACATTATTTTTGAACTCTTTGACGACGGCTTCAATTTTTCTCTTTTTTTCCGCCGGTGAATTAACCTGCTGGACAATTTTGTTAAATTCCGCCATCCGCTTCTCGGCAAATTCAATCTTTAATTCAACCTGCTTCTCTTGGCTGGAAATCAAAGCAACATGAGTTTTTTCCAAAGCGATTTTCAAAGGATATAAATTATCGCCGGGCAAACTATAAAAAGCAGCATTGATCGTTAAGCTGCTGCCTAAAAATACGCCGAGGACCAGAAACATAATGACGGCCGGCTCCAATAAGCGCTGACGAAAAAGTTGATTGAATAAATCCCAATAGCCGTTAAAGCCGATGCCAACGGCCTGATGTTCCTGCCCGGGATTAATTTGTCTTAATAAAAGAGCCCGACTCAAAGTTACCCATTCCGGTCGGGGGCTGACATCTTTTTTTAATTTTTTGATTTCTTTAATAACTTTATTTTCCATTTTGGTCTAATAACTGCCGAGCGACTTTCAAGGCCCGATGCAGAATTACTCTGATTGAACCTTTTGATTTATCCAAAATTTTGGCAATCTCCGAGATTGAAAGCTCTTCTAAAAAACGCAGGATAATTATCTCGCGATAATCATCCTTCATCTGACGCAAGACTTTTTCGATGTTTTTCATCTCAAAACCAGCTTCAATCTGAGACAAGAAATTTTGCTGCCTTTCATCCTGAATCGTGTTTAGGATTTCAGTGTCTTGGGTAATATCTCTTCTGGCCTTCTGACGATAAGAATCAATCACCAAATTTCTGGCGGTGCGATAAAGCAAGGCTCTTAAATTTTCAATTATCTCATCAGTTTCGGTAATATACTGCCAAATCTTTAAAAATACTTCTGAGGTTAAATCTTCAGCATCCTGACGAGTGGCGACTTTAAAATAAATAAATCTGTAGATGGGAGTGACATACAGATCATAAATTTGGGCAAACGCTTCAGGATCTTTCTTTTTCAGTCTTAATAATAGCAGTTTTTCCTGAAATTTTGAAGAATTCATTAATTATGACGTCAAGGCTTAATAAATGTTACAGCAATGCAATTTACTATAACTATTTTTTTGATTTCCGTCAACTAAAATTAATGGCCTAATTAGGCTTGTTAAAATTAAAAGCCCGGTCTTAGCTTGCTTAATTTACTATGATATATTAAAATAAATATATATTTTTGTCCAGACTAATCTAGACAAATTGAACTAATAAACTTTATTAACTCTATCAACTTTATCAACTACATTAACTTTATAACTTAATAACTTATGCCTAGCGTCATCAGAGTCTCGGTTTCCGAGGCAGCCCGGCTTTTTGGGGTAGATACCAAAACCATCAGACGGGCAATCAAGGACCAAAAACTTAAATATATCGTCGTGCAGGGCCGCTATAAAATTAATTTTAGCAGCCTCTTGGAATGGTCACAAGGAAAAATAACCACCAAAAACAAGCTGGAAGACAAAGGTATCGGCCAGTATGTGGATAAGTGGAAAATTAAAAACAAACTTTATTCCCCTAACCCCAAGCTGGCGGAAAAAAATAATCTTAAAAAAACGCCGATCACTTAAGTTGACGTTTTGCTAACAACCATATTACAATAACGTTCGGCGGAGCCGGAATTAAAAAAACGTAAGTTTATTTACTTGCGTTTTTTTAATTCTAAAAAATATGAACCCCTCCCTGTGTCAAGAGCGCAAGGTAATGTGCACACACATATTGCACTTTCTGTTAATCTAGTGGCATATGTCAAAAACTATGCCTAAATCAACCAAGGAAGAGAAGTATCGTTGGATTAAGCCGATATTGGATAAAGAAATAACAATTAAGCAGATGGCAAATGTTTGCCCATTTAGCGAGAGAGCATTGAAGTACTGGCTAGCCAATTTTAAGGCCTACGGATTGACTGGTTTAGCGAACAAATCTACTCGTCCCAAGAGCCAGCCCAATGAGACGCCAATTAGGATTAAGGAACGGATAATTGAGTTGCGTCTGAGTACTAGACTATGCGCCAAGAAACTAAACTACAAATTGAAAAAAGAGAATATATCAATTAATGACCGAACGATTGGCAAAATAATCAAAGCCGAGGGCTTAGTGAAAAAATATCGAATTAGAAAGTTAAAATACAAATATCTTAAGGTTCCTTTGGCTAAGGGTGATTTAGTGGAAATAGATATCAAATATGTGCCCGATTTAGTTAAGGAAAAGCAGTATTACCAATTTACGGCCATTGATTGCGCTTCAAGGTGGCGATACCTGGCCGTCTATGATAATATGGGCAATAGTGAAGCAGTTGATTTTTTAAATGAGGTGATTGGAGTAGCGCCATTTCGAATCAGGGCAATCAAAACTGACAATGGCTCCTGCTTCACCAACCGATATACTGGCTACCAGAAATCAACTAATCCGTTGAATCCAAAACTGCACGCGCTTGATTTAAAATGCCAACAAGAAAATATCATTCATTATTTAATTGACCCGGGCAAACCAGCCCAGAACGGACGAGTTGAACGAAGCCACCGAACAGACCAAGAGATGTTTTATGATAGACGAAAGTTTAGAACTAGCCTGGGATTAAAACGAGCGATTAAACAATGGAATATTAATTACAATAACTTAGAACATTGTGCCCTAGATGGCTTAACGCCAAACGAGGCGTTAATTGGAGTGCAAAAAGTGTGTTCCTAAAACAGCAAGATATCAGGCCTAACGGCCAGATGGTCTTGCCATCCCGTAGCAAGACCACGGGGTATTTATCGGCGCTCCGCTCGGAAAAGAAAGTAAACTTTCTTTTCTCTCGCTCCGCTTGATAATAAAGACTAATCAGCCAGTAATCCTAAAGTAACCGGCCGGACAATGGTTTGACCACCGCGCCTGATTTCTAAATTGACTTCATCGCCGGCCTGATATTGCTGAATCAATTCGGTCAAACTGCTGTTTTTATCAACCGGCTGATCATCAACGCTTAAAATGATGTCATTGGCCTGCAGCCCAATTTCCGCCGCCGGCGTCGTCCGAAGAGGATTTTGATAAACCAATGCTCCCTGAGTTAACTCTTGGCTGGTGGCATCGTCAAGGCCAACCGTCCAGGCTAAATCTAGATAGTTAACTCCCAAAAACGAACGTTTAATGATATTGCTTTTCAAAACATCCAGAATAATTGACCGGAATTGATTGATTGGCACCGCCGTTACCAAATTTTGAGTTTGATTAATTTCATTAACAACGCCAACCACTTCCCCGCCGAGATTAATCAAAGGACTGCCTAAATAACTGGGATTTAGATTACCGGCCAACAAAATTAATTCATTATACTGCTCGGAAGACACCGCTAGATTATTAACTGAGTTCAAATTACGATAATTGATATTTCTAATATTAGTAACCATTGCCTCGGCTAAACCGTTTAAACCAATCACCAGCTGACCGGAAATCGCTTCATCGGAATCACCCAGCACCACCACGGGTAAATTATTGGCCGAAATTTTAATAAAAGCAACGTCGGTGGTTGAATCAATAATCACCTCGTTAATAGCGTAGGTCTTGCCGTCGTAAACAACCACCGCTTGCTTAGAATCAAGGCTGTTAAAAACTTCACCCAGACCGACCAACCAACCGTCGCTGGTCAAAATAAAACCGGTGGCGGCCAAATCCTGAGGTAAATAAATCTGACCTAAAATAGTTTTACCGGCCGATTTTTTTTGATAGATGCCAATCACCGCCGGCGCGACTTTATTAATGGATTTATTGACTTCAAAATCTTGTTCAATGCCTAAAAATTGCTTAACGCGCCTTAACTCCGGAATTAAATCGACGTTGGCGTTAAGGTTAAAATTTTGATAAAAATAGTCTTGCTGCCAAGGATCAATATAAACATCGGCGACAATTTGGCCAACCACGCCGGCGCTAAAGCCAAAAATGATGGCAATAATCACCACCTGAGAAATGAATTGCTGTTTTTGTTTTTGGAAAAATTTCATAAGTATAATACTAATTACAAATTTATACGAATGATGCAAATGCTACGAATTGATTACTACGAATTACGAATGAGTACGAATCTACGAATGAATTCAGCAGACGCTATTTATTAGTATTGGTATATTCGTAAAGATTCGTAATTCGTAGTATTTGCATTCGCATGAATTCGCATTCATTAGCATCGCGCAGACTAAAACCACTTAGCGGTCACAATGATAATTATAAAACAAAGAGCGCTAATCAACAAATATCTCTTCAGGGCTTTAAGCTGCCGCACCCCTAAAAGCCAGTTGCGGGCCAGACCGGTCATTAAATAATAACCAAGGGTGACAATCAAACCGTTAACATAAACGCTGGTTGGCAAAAAACTAACCGACCAAAAAATTTCTGCCGTTATCAAAGTAATGACTAAAATATAGAGCACGCCAACCTGTCGATTTGTTTCACCGCTCCAGACTAATTCAACGGTCAGCAACGCAACAATAATCACCAAAGCGGGCAACAAAAACCACCAATCAACGCCGAGAAAAATCATCAAGCTGAAAAAACCGCTGGCCGTCAGAAAAAGAATGATTAAATTAAGATCAATTGATATATTTTCTAAAGAATGAGTCTGATATCTATTGCTGGCGTGCAACCGAATAAAAAGCACTTCTAAAAATGACCATAATAAAATTGCCAAACCAAACAAAAAAATCTGCCTTAACAACTTGCCTTCCAAAAAACTCAAAAACATTAAACCGCTGAATAACAGCAGGGAGGGGGCGATGATGAAGCGCCAAAATTGCTGGCGGAAAAGCTGCCGGCCAACTAATTGCCAAACCGCAACGACCAAAACCACAAAACTTAAGGGCAGCAGCCAATAAATTTGTTTAGGCGCTTGAAAAATCTGCTCAATGATGGCAAAAATTATTATTGGCACTAAAACCGGAATAGTTCGATTAAAAAATTTCATGAATTTAAAAAGGTTAAAATGCCAAAACTAAAAATCAGGCTGGCTGGTAATAATCAATTTACCCGATTCTAATTCCAAATGCTCTAACTGACCAAACTTAAGCAATAATTTATTGAACTCTCCTAGGCGGGCGGCGAAAAACCGATCAAACAGCCACTGGCTTAAACCAGGCGGCAAAGCTAAATTGCCAATTTTTACCTCAACTGGTCTGAATGCCAGCTGATGATCAATTAATAAAGGCTCTAAGATCAGGGTAATATTAGCAGAAACCGGCTTAAGCAGCAAACCAAAAAATTCAATAGTTTTACCGTTAATCAAAACCTGAACACTCTCGGCAAAAGGCGAATCTTTGCTACCGCTTAACTGCTGACGGACCAAATGGGTCAGCTCTTGTTCGGTAATTTCAATGACCGCCGAGCCCTGATTCAATTTAGCCGATAAACCGCTGGCTAAATCGACGGGGTCAATCTCAATCAAACGCGAAGCCTGGGGCAACTCATAAAAAATCGGGGAAACAAATGGAATTTCAACAATGCCGGTTTTGGCAATGATGGCGGTGACAAGAATCCCGAAAAGAATCAGCAAAAAAACCAAGGGAAAACAGCAACAACTTTTCGCCCGGCGCCTGGCCCCCCAGCGCCGCCTCTTTCTTCTTTTCGGTCTTAACTGAGCAAAATCATCTTCAGCCAGCAGTTGGTCATCAAAACTCAGCCGAACCATATCAATAAAGAATGATTAAATAATCGGCCGAATTAGCATTACCCTCAGCCAAACCAGCAATGCAAGGATTGTTATAAAAATCTGGATTGCCGGATTCGATGTTTTGAACGTGAACGGTCGGATAAATTTGGCCTTGGCAAGAATTTTGAGCGACGTAATAATAATAATTGTCATTAAAAGTGGTCCCGCCATCATCTTGAGGATCGCTCGGCAATTCAGGAATATATTTTTTTAACTGATCATTAATCGCCGCAGTCGGATGATTGGCGCCGAGAAAACCGCTCTCGCTGGGAAAAGTGCCTTCCGGATTTTCTTGAGCGTAAATTCTCAAGGCTTGGGCATACTGATTGATATCAAAAATTCTTCTGGCGTCCCGCGCCTTGGCTCGGGCATTTTTCAAGGCCACTAGGCCAACGGTGGCGATTAAAGCGATAATCAAAATGCCAACCATCAATTCAATCAGGGTGAGCCCGGGTGACTTTTTCATATCGTTTTTAGCCAATTGATTAAAGCTAATTTTCATTAAGCCAAGGATATTGGCCTTTAAGCTGATCAAGTTTTGATAAGCCATCTTCAATCTTGGCTTGATCGGCATCGGCCTGGCCTTGCTCAATTAATTCAAAGGCCACCACTAAATTAAAATGCAGGTCTAAATATTGGCTGGGCGCCCTTAAAGCTAAAATTTGATCCTTTAGACCGCTAATCTGACCCGTTTGCCAATAAGGCCCCAGAATTTCCTTAAGCGAGGCCTGATATTGGCGATCAAGATCTTCCTGACTGATCGCCGGTGACGCCGGCTGATTAGAAAAATTATCAGCTTGGCCCCTCAGGCAGGCCGAAAGCGCTAAAAATAACAATAATAAAATCACCAACCTAAAAAATCTTTTATCCAAGGTAATTTGCCCCATCTTTGAATTAAATAATTGAGATCAAAATAAAAACCAAAATACCGATAATCGCAATGGTGACTAGGGTGGTTAAGGCCGTCATCAAGGCTTCACTGAACCGCTTTTGTAAAGCCAAATAGGCGGGATAACCAAAAACCAGAATTCCGGAAACGCCGGCGCTAAAAACCAAAAGCAGCAAAACAAACATCGGACCAACTAAGCCGGTCGGCGGCGGGGCCATCACTTTATCCAAAACGGTTATGACCGAAGCAACCAAAAAAACATAAACGGCCTCGGCCATTCCGCCTAAAAACCCAAACTTTAAAACCTCAGAATCGTTGACTTTTTGCTTTCCTAACATATTTTTAGAGATTATTAATTAAACTTTAGATTATTAAAAAATAGCCGTCGCTTAGCCGCTAAAAAGCCATTTCCCCCTTGTCCATTTTCATTTCAACCCAGTTATCGCCAGCTTCATCAAAACGATAAGCCTTAAATTTATGGACCTTTTCGGTCTCCGAGTAGACATATTCAACGGTGGTGGCGCTGCCGATGCGGCGCGAGCCAATGGTTTTTCTATCAACTACTAAAGGTTTCGTGGTCCGCTCCAATTTCATCCGGCCTAAAGGCCCTTGAAATTCAATAATTTCAACCGTCCCCGGTCCGGCTTCGGCCGGCAAATCCTGGGTTCTTTCCTCAACGACTCCAAACTTGTCCTTAATCTGACCAATAAAATTTTGCCAACGTTCATCAGTCATAAAATAGTAATGAGGTGATAGGCATTAATTTTTAGGTTATCATTAGCCGTAGGCCCTAACTAACTAAAGCCTAGCGCCTATAGCCTACTAATAATAAGTGCCCAGGGTTTCGCCGTCTTGCGTCCGGTTCAAATAAATTTGCCGGTCAATTATCCCCTGCTGGTAAAGACTCTTAATTGAGGACCTCATCGGCACCATGCCTTCGCTGCGGCCGGTCTGCATGGCCGAAGGGAGATGGGCGATTTTGTCTTCCCGAATCAAATTGGCAATCGCCGGCGTATTGATCATAATTTCCCGCGCCACCACGATGCCGCCGCCTTTTTTCGGCAGAATCTGCTGGCAAATCACCGCCCGCAAAACTGAGGCTAACTGGAGTAAAATCTGCTGCTGGCGGTGAGCCGGAAACATATCAACGATTCTTTCAATGGTTTCGGCCGCCGTATTGGTGTGAAGCGTGGAAAGGACTAAGTGGCCGGTTTCGGCCGCCGTTAAAGTCGCTGAAATTGTTTCTAAATCCCTCATTTCGCCCACCATAATGACGTTGGGATCTTGACGCAAGGCCCGCTTTAGCGCCTCGGAAAAAGAATGGGTGTCGCGGCCCAATTCCCGCTGCTCAATAATGCTTTGGTCCTCTTTAAAAATAAACTCAATCGGATCTTCAATGGTAATAATATGAGCCCTTCTTTCCTTGTTGATTAAATTAATCAAAACCGCCAAAGTGGTTGATTTGCCGCTGCCGGAAGGGCCGGTGACCAAAATCAAACCCTGATTCAAATGGGACAACTGATAAATGGTCTCGTCGAAACCAATTTCTTTTGGCGCTGGAATGTCTTCGGGGATGACCCGAGCGGCTAAAGCGATTTGGCCCTCCTGCTGATGGAGGTTAACCCGAAAATGACCGCCGGCAATATCTAAGGCAAAATCCAACTCCTTAGTTTTTTTAAAAATCGCAATATTGTCCTCGGCCATTAAGGAAAAAACGGCTGACTCCAATTCGCCAGATTTTAAAACCGCCTCAGCAATAAATTCTAAATTGCCTTGAACCCTTAAGGTTGGTTTATTGCCCGAAACCAAATGAAGGTCTGATGCTTTATTTTTTAAAGCCAGTTCAAAGTATTTTTTTATATCCATAATCGCAATACTAATTTACCCGCTTCGCCGCCCGCTTCGCTCTCGCTTCAGCGAGGCAAGCCGACGAGGCTGACGAATCCATGTGAATGATACGAATTAGTTACTACGAATTTACGAATGAATTCAGCAGACGCTATTTATTAGTATTGGTATATTCGTAAAGATTCGTAATTCGTAGTATTAGTAGATTCGCGTCGCTTTAATTATAACACAAAATCCTGCTTGTTTAAAAGAAACTGATGGGCTCGTTTTAACAGGTCTTGGCCTTTTTGATAAAACAGTCTTTTACTGGCTGTCGGAAAATCAAACCAACCGAAATCCAAATGCTCATCGGAAATTTTAACTTCGTCGCCCTTGACTTCACCGAGGAAAAAAATCGCCTTCTTATAAATGGTTTCTTTGAGACCGTCTTTGATGGCGGTGTCAAAATCATAATCGTATTCGTCGCTAAAACCATCAATCAAATCAACTTGGGTAATACCGGTTTCTTCCTGAAGCTCGCGTAAAGCCGACTGGAGATCGGTTTCACCTTTTTCCTGACGACCTTTGGGAAAATTCCAATATTCGCCGCCGTGATAAAGCAACAAATAACGGATGCCTTTGCTCACTCGGCGAAAAATAATAACACCAACGCTTTTTTGCTTTACCATAAATTCAATTGATAACTTATAAATGATTATCTTTTAAGATATCTTCTACCCTTTAAAGTTTGGGGTAAATATTCCTGACTTTCCTGCCAATTATAATCAGGGCTATATTTGTAATCCTTGCCGTAATCTAAGTCTTTCATCAGTTTGGTCGGCGCATTGCGCAGATGCAGGGGAACCGGCTCATCAATGGTTGATTTAACATCCTGCTTGACTTGATTATAAGCCTGATAAACATCAACTGACTTTTTTGCCCGGGCTAAATAAACGACGCACTGGGCTAAAATAATGTCGCACTCGGGCATACCGATAAAATGGCAGCCCTGATAGCAGGCCACGGCTTGCTCCAAAGCTTTGGGATCGGCCAAACCAATGTCTTCCACGGCCATTCTGACCAAACGCCGGGCAATATATAAAGGATCTTCGCCAGCTTCAAGCATCCGGCCCAGCCAATACATTGCCGCATCAGCGTCATTGCCTCGAACCGATTTGTGCAAAGCCGAAATTATGTTATAGTGCTGCTCCCCGGCTTTATCGTAAAGATAGCTTGATTTCTGCAAAGACTCTTTAACTATCTCCCGGTTTAATTTGATTTTACCGGCCTGATCAGCCGTGGTTGATTTGACCGCAAATTCAAAAGCATTCAGCATCACCCGAGCGTCACCACTGGACAATTTCACCAAATAATCAACGGTCTCTTGGTCAATTTCAATTTTCAAGCCGGCGAATCCCTCTTTAATCGCCCGCTGGAAAATATTTTTTAAGTCAGCTGCCGCCAACTGATCCAAAACAAAAACCCGGCAGCGGGAAAGCAGAGCGGAAATCACTTCAAAGCTGGGATTTTCGGTGGTCGCGCCAATTAAAGTAATAATGCCTTTTTCCACGTAAGGCAAAAGACCATCCTGCTGGGCTTTGTTCCAGCGGTGAATTTCGTCAATAAATAGAATCGTTCTTTGATTATGAAATTTTCTCCTTTCCTGAGCCTCTTTGATCACTTGCCGAAATTCCTTAACTCCGGAATTAACCGCTGAAATTTGGACAAAAGTTGACTTGGTCATTTTGGCAATAATCCAAGCCAGAGTGGTTTTGCCCGAGCCCGGCGGCCCCCAAAAAATCATTGACGGCACTTCGTCCTTGGCAATCGCCTGCTGCAAAAGCTTGCCTTTGCCAATAATTTTTTCTTGACCAAAAAAATCATTGAAGCTGTCCGGCCGCAGCCGGTCAGCTAGGGGAGCGTGGCGCTTGATGTCTGCTTTAAATTTTTGGTCAAATAAATCATTCATACTTTTGAGTCTCGCCCCGCCCCAAGTCTTTAGCAAAGGTTTGATTATTCTTAAGCGTAAGCCGCTAGGCGTTTTTCGTGGATGAATGTTAAAAAATTAAAAAAGTAAATTCGGACTTGGTGCGGGGTCGGCCAAGGGGGCGTTAGCTTTGATATCTTTTTTAAATTTTTGGTCAAATAAATCCATACTCACTACACTCAAAATTAAAAAAATAAAAAATTAGTGCATTAAGAAATTAAGAAACTATACGGCCTCACTCGCCTCTCGACTTGCTTAAACGCCGCTTGGGACAAGTCGCTTGAGGCGAGTATCAGCCTAATTAAGAAATTAATTTTTTATTTTCTTAATTTCTTAATTTTTTATATCAAACTCCAAATCTCCTTTGCCTCTTATTATACTCAACCACAATCTTATTCAAATCACTCTCATCAAAATCCGGCCAGTGCTTTTCAATAAACATCAGCTCGCTGTAAGCCGACTGCCAGGTTAAAAAATTGGATAAGCGCTGTTCGCCGGAAGTCCGAACGATTAAATCCGGGTCGGCCACACCAGCGGTCCATAAATGCGCGGCGATAACTTTTTCGGTGATTTTTTCCGGCCTGATTTTCTGCCTGACTATTTTTTGGACGGCGAAAATCAGCTCGGGTCGGCCGCCATAAGAAATGGCCACCTGAAACAAAAGTTTTTTGTTAGCCCTGGTTTGCGCCTCCACGTCTTTAATCAACCGCTGAAGATCTTTATCTAGGCGCGAAATCTGACCGATAAACTTCACCTTAACCCCTTTCTCGCCAAGTTCTTTGACATCCCTTAATAAACCCGTTCTTAATAAATTCATCAGATAACTGACTTCTTTTTCGGAACGATTCCAGTTCTCGGTTGAGAAGGCATAGACCGTCAAAATTTTGATGTTTTTTTTGATGCACCAGGAGGCGGCTTTTTTTAACTTGTCATAACCGCGGCGATGGCCCTCTAAAGCCGGCAAGCCCTGATTTTTGGCCCAGCGCCGGTTTCCATCCATAATAATGCCCAGATGCCCTAAAGGCTTATTTTGACTCATAAAACGCAAAATTTAAGCAAATAAAGACTATTATATTCTACCCCTAAACAACTAAGGCGGTCAAAACCAAATAGTTGACAAGTTAATAAAATTATGCTAGAGTTGAATTTACCCAAAACAAAATAGTCATCACCAATAGAAGGAGGAAAAATGATGACGAAGATGCTCCAAATGGTGGCGCCGGTGGTGGCCTTGGCCGTAGCCATTATCGGCTACACCAAAGTACTGTGGCCACTGTTGCGACAGATGAGCGACTTGGACCTTTGGGTTGAGTTGGCTCCTCGGGGTCATTTCCTTCTTGTCTGTTACATCACCATGGCGGTAATGATCGTCGGCCGGATCGCCTCTAGGTGCTGGCTTAAGTCTAGCCCACAGAAACGTTCAGAGGCAATTGACCCCAGCGCCATTTACTATGGCCAAGGCGGCTACCAAGACTGGGAGCCGGAAAAAAATACCGCCGCCCGGCAGCGCCGCTAGGCTTTTGCCGCCTGTCAGTTTGCGCCCCGGGCTTTCCCCAAGCCCATGCGCTTTCAGACCCCCTGGACTGGCAGGCGGCACTTTTTTGCCGCTCACTATAAGAGTCATCACCCATACCCTCCTGGGTTGCCACGGAATGACTCGGTGAGCGGCTTCTTTTTTAACTTGATTTAATCTCTTAAAAAATATAGACTGAAGTATGCGGGCGGTAGCGCAGCTGTCCCGATGTCCCGATTTTATCGGAAATCGGAATCCCGACATTGCCAAAGGTAATCGTCAGGAGCTAGCATGTCCCTCACCTTAATTAATCCCTCACCTTTGTCGGGGTGTAGCGTAATTGGCTATCGCGCACGCTTCGGGTGCGTGAGATTCCGGGTTCGAATCCCGGCACCCCGATAAAGGTGAGGGATTCGGGACGATGAGGTCGCCCCGAGTGAAATCGAGGGGCCAGCCCGATAAAACTGAAAATTATATTCTTTATATTTGGTGCGGGGTGAAGGTGCGTGCTTGCCCCGCACCGAGCTAATAGCTTGTCAGTAAATTTAAATAACCAAGCCGAAGGCGGTATTTGCGCCAATCAGCCACAAACTTATATTGTTAAGCTGATTCGCAAGCTTCGGTGCGGGGAGATTCCGGGTTCGAATCCCGGCACCCCGACAAAGGTGAGAGATTCAGGACGATGAGGTCGCCCGACCAATCAAAAAAACACAAAAGCGAGAGATGACTTTCCTTGTTTCTCGCTTTTGTGTTTTTTTGTTTTCTTGTTTTATTGTTTTATTGCCTAATACTGCAAAATCATTTTTGGTTCGCGCTCTTTTTTAAACTCATGACTAACCACCTTCTCAATGTTAAAGGTGCCGAATTTTGGCGCTTCAATAAACCCTTCCATTACTGCCTCGGCAAACCAGCCGCTATTAACCCAGTCAAAAATCCACTCATCAGCATAACGGGGATCATCTTGACTCGCCGCCGCGCCAATGGTGCGCAGCCATTTGCGATTAAACTCTTCCTGTGAACCAATGGGCGGGGCAATGACAATCGGCAAACCCAAAGCAGTGTAGAAACTCAACTCCGATGGCTTGGTCCATAAGATATCAGTGGTTCTTAGGGACTGGTTAAACCTCTTGAAATAAAGCTCTTTATTGCTGGCAAAAATTATCTGGACTCCTTTATTTAATTCCGAACGCAGGCCGGCCCGGCGAGTCTGTTGGCGAAAATACTTAGAAACGTTATTGTGAATGCCGGCGACTAAAATCACCCTAATTTGTTTTTTCAGAATTCTTTTGGCCAGACTGGCAAGCAGCTCGGCGCCAATTTCCCGCTGGGCAGCGGCGCCGCCCACGGCAAACATCAGGGTCAAAGGATGGTTGCTTTTCCTGGGCAACCTCTTAACTCCAAGATATTTAGTGATGGTTTCCTCGTGCTCATGCCAGTAACGGCGGTGAGGATCTAAATTGACTAAACGTTGCGCCACATCTCTTTTAAGCAGGCTCAAAGACGGACCGCCGGTATTTTCTTTAGGCAATGGAAAGCCGGTCAAAAAAATGTTCTTTTCTCTGACGCCGTAAAGCTTAAGCCGCTCAACCACCCGATAATTGGCGGCAAAATATTTAATCCGGCTAACCGAGGGTTTTTTTGGCGCCCAGGCGCGGTTAATGTCAGTATCGGTGGTGATAACGTAAATTTCTCCCGGATACTGGTGGACCTCGGCCATAAAAGCCGGAATAAAAAAACTGGTCACTAGGGGCAATGGCTTTTTGGCCAATTTATCGATCAGGTGCTTACCCCAGTTCTGATTTTCAATGAAATCATAAATTTTTTTAACCTGAAAAGATAATTTGGAAAGATCGCGGCGCGGGTAAAATTTGGGAATCTCCTGGAGCTCATCATAAATTTCCCAGGCCACTTCACCAACCAAAGGAACTCTCTTAAACCGGGAGATAAACTCATAAAACCGACGGCTGCCCCGCCAAATTTTTCTGTCCAGCTGGGGAATTCCCGGATAAGTGTTAGCGGTAATAATCTTTCCGCCATAAGCTAAATCTTTGAGCGGATAAGCGGCCCGCTGATGGCCATAGCCCATGTCAACGGCCACCACCCAGGCTTTAGTTTTCGGCTGACGTTTGGTCATAATTTAACGGCCTTAACTCCCTTTAATTTTAGCAAAAAAATCCTGGAAAAAGAAGGTTAAAAATAAAACCCCCAAAGGTGCAAGTTGCAAATTGATCCGGGCCAAAGCGCTTAAATCCAAAGCCTTATCAGTAAAAAGAATAACGACATTATAAAACAAAAATAAAGCCGCTAAAGTAATCAGCAAATAACGTCGGCTGAATTCCGACCAAATTCCTTTGAAATTCAAAATCATCACCATAAAAACTAAAAGCCACAAAAAGTTAAAGTGGCTGCGTAAGAATATGGAAGAAATTATTTCAACGATAAACTGGGAATTAAAAACTAAATTAAAGGTGCTTGAGTCGCCGCTTAGAAAATATAAATTATTAATCGTTCGGAAAAAAAGCCAGGGGGCAATGGTTAAGGCGGCGAAAAACCAGCTTAATAAAAAGTGCTTTAACTGCACTTTTTTTAAAATCAATAAAGTAACGGTGGTGATAATCATCAGCGGCAAAATAATGCTTAAACCTTCATTCTTGGTCCAAATACTAAAAGCCAAAGCAATGCCGGAAAAATAATAAAAAGAATTTCCCCGGCCGGCCAGATAATAAAATAGGCTGGCCACCGATAAAAACAAAAAAATAGAAAACAATAAATCAGCGTAAGGAACCTGGGAATGGAAATAAACCAAAGGCAAGCTGCTTAATAAATAGGCGGCTAAAAGTTTTAAGCCGCGATTGATTTGCGGCGGCAAAGAAAAATAAAAAACCGCCAAAAGAATCAAATAATAAAAAAGGCTGGCTAAATTGATATAGCGGTCCTCAAAGCCGCCGGCGGCCGCCGCCAGCCAAACTTTGAATAAGCTGTCATTTAAAGGATAACTGCTGATCCCGCCACCTAAACGAAAAGTATCCCCGGCGGCCAAGGGAATGGTTTTTTCGGTGTAAATCACTTTGGCGCGCAAATTCCAGTTGTTCCAGGCGTCAAAATCATAAGTCGGGATATTGGTAATTTGCCAAAAACTGGCAGCCGCCCGAATTAAAACTGACAAAATCAAAAGTCCAAGAGCAATTTTTTGCCAAGCCGGCCAAACCAAAAAACCATTGAATTGCCGGATTAAAAAGGGCTTTAATTTTTTGGGATTAGGCCAGGGAATCCGGCGTTCAAAAAGAAAAATCATCAGGCCAAAGCCAAAAATCTGAGTGATTGACGAGGCAATAAAAAGTAAAGGGCCAAAACTTAAACCGCTAAAAACATTGGTCGCGAATAAATCCAAAGTAAAGCCGGCCAAACCAAGCAGCCAGCCGCCAAAAAATTTGAAGCCAAAACTCATGCTCTTGCTCCGGTCAATCAGATAAATCAAAACGTAGCCGCGCGGCCAGACCAAAAAAATGGCTAAAATTATTTTGAGATAAGCTAAAATCATTGTTCTTTAAAAATAAAAGAATTCTGGTTATAACTGGCAACAATTTCTCCGGCTTTGCTTAATTCCCCGCTTAAATTGTGGAGTTTCTGGTCGGCCGGATTATAAACAATGTCGGTGCGATTATAAATAACGTAAATATCTCCGGCTGGTTGCTCGGAAATCACCCGGACCGGATAAATTAAGTACTGCAACAGCCGAGGAAAATGAACGCTGCCAAAATTGTAAAAATTAACGGCTGAATCGGCCGAACTTAAATTATTTTTAAGCCAATCGCTAAATTGATAAAAATCTTCATAATTCCTTAGGCTCTTTTCAGCGGCCGGCGGCTTGACATAACTTTGATAATCAGTGAAATGATAAGAAAAAAATTCGTAGCTCATCCGTAAATCAGTCAAAAGCCAAAACCCAAACAAAATAATGGCGGCGATTTTCCGAAACCGGCCGGCAAACAAAAACAACCAAACTAAAACCAAAATAATCGGCAGGAAATAAACCAAAGCCGAACGGCCGAAAATTCTTGGCGCCGGAAAAAGATTGACGCTAAAGGGCGAATAAGGAGCAACGTGGAAATAATCTTTGATCGCCTGAAGCATCAATTGAGCGCTGTCCATTTTTTCCAAGCTGATCTCCTCAATGACGATATTGGCCGGCGGCTGACTCTTAAAATTAATGCTCAAATTGTCAAGCGGTTCTGAAAAAAATGGCAATTTAAGAGAAAAATTAATTTCCTGCGCCGCCGAAGTCGCTGAAACTTTTTTATTCAATTCAAAAGTGTGATAAGCGGTGGTAAAAACATTAGGCAAAATTATGACTGCCAACGGTTGATCGCTAAAAAATTTAATTCGCAAACGATCATAATCTTTACTGCTGAATTGGAAAGGATAAACCAAATAGGCATCACCGTCGCTTTTTAAAAGTAGGCCTTCTTCTGCTGGATACAAACCTTCGTCAATATTATTAAAAATCTGCCATTGATTAGCAGAATTTAGATACAGCTGACTGGTTAAAAATTCAGGGCTAAAAATAATTTTTTTTTCAGCGGCCAAAGTCAAAACCGGCAATAAAAAAAGAAGGGCGCCGAAACCTAAAAAAATGTAAACTTTTATCTTCATACCTTTTATTATTTTACCTTATTTCAAACAATAAAAAAAGAGTCGCGGCTAAGCCGTGACTCTGGATAATCATGACGGTTTATCCCCCTCCTTCCAGACCATGGATGCGGCGATATTTTTCCCAGGCAATCGCCGTCTGTTTTTCCAATTCTTCATCTGGAATCGGATCTTGGGGGCCTAAACCCAAAACTCTTCGGGCTTGAAATTGAGCTTCCCGCCGAATCAGCGCTTCCACGCTTTCGGCCGCCAAGGGTTTTTCGGCCGAAGAAATACCTGACCGGCCTTCGGCCATCAATTGAAGCCGGGCCGCTTCCTTTCTAGCTTTGGCCGCAGCAAAAAGCGACTTAACTTTCGCTTCAAGCTGCCCTCGCTCGGCTTGGTCAAACTCTCTCCTTTGTTCCAAACCGAGCTCCTGGTGCAGCTGTCGATCCGCCTCTCGCCAGACCGCAATGAAGGGCAAAGAACGGAGTTCCCTCTTGCCAACCATCAGCCGAGTCTGATCAAACATTGCGCCCAATGCTTGCTGGGGATTAACCGCGAAGTCAAAGCCGTTCTTTTTTAACTCCTTATTAATCAACTTGGTAATGGCCTCCAGTTCAGTTGGACTGAGCCTTTTGCCACGGATTTGTTCTAGCACCCTAACTTCGGAAACCGGCACGTTAAGCCTTTTCCAGCCTTCACTAAATGATTCAAGCTCGGCCGCCGTTTTTGCTTGGGGCAACAGTTGAGGTTTACTAACTGCTGGGCTTATCGGTTCCCCAGATTCATCTGAGCCCTTCCGTTTAAACCAGTTTGGCCATATCATTATATCCCCTCCTCCCTTGTAGATAACAGCTGGTTTATTACAATGAACTCTTAAATTCTGAAGTTACTTTATAAAAATAGCACCCGATTGTCAAACCCGGTTCTTAGCCCAACCACTAGCTAAAGCCACCAGCCTGAAGCTCCCAGAGCTTGCGGTAAAGGCCGGCTTTAAGCTGGTTTAACTGCTGATGAGTCCCCTGCTCAATAATCCCGCCTTCGTCAATGACAATAATCCGGTCCATTTTTCTGATGGTGGAAAGCCGGTGAGCAATGACAATGACGGTCTTGCCCTTCATTAATTTGTCCAAGCCGTCTTGAATGAGCCTTTCCGATTCCGAGTCCAGGCTGGAAGTCGCCTCATCCAGCACTAAAATCGGCGAGTTTTTCAAAATCGCTCGGGCAATGGCGACGCGCTGGCGCTCGCCGCCGGAAAGTTTAATCCCACGTTCGCCAACGTAAGTATCATAACCGTCAACCAAACCGCTGATGAATTCATTACAGTGCGCTAATTTGGCCGCTTTAATCACTGCCTCATCGCTGGCCTTGGCTTTACCATAGCGGATATTTTCAATAATCGGCCGATGGAACAAAACCGGATCCTGCGGCACGAAACTGATATCCTGCCAAAGACTCTCCTGGGTGACTTGACTGATATTTTGGCCGTCAATCAAAATCTCACCGGCGCTTAAGTCATGCATCCGCAATAAAAGTTTGACCACCGTGGTCTTGCCGGCGCCGGAAGGGCCGATTAGAGCAATGCGCTCCCCCGGCTTAATTGCCAAATTAAAATCGTTAAGGATGTTTCTGGCTTGCGAATAATTAAAACTGACATTTTTAAACTCAATTCGGCCGGCGCCAACCTCAAGCTTTTTGGCGCCCGGGGCATCTTGAATTTCATGAAGGGTATTCAGAATAACGGTCATCTCTTCGGCATCGGCTAAATTTTGATAGACATCGCGGATAAAGCGGCCGAAATCCCAAACTCGATTAAAAATGTTCATCAAGTAGGTTTGAATCAGAACAAAGGCGCCCAGGCTGATTATTCCCTGCTGCCACAAATTTATCGCCAAAAATAAAATTCCAATTTCCAAAAAAACCATCATTAACCCCTGAAAAGCGTCAATGGCGTTGTCCAAATTCCAAGTGAAAAGCCGCAAGCGCCTGACCACTTCAACCAAGGAACTAAAATCTTTTAGCGCCTGACCATAGCCGTTGAACAATTTGACGCTGGACTGATTGGTGATGGTATCAGCCAAGTATTTGCTGGTTTCAGTTTCCGCCGCACTGCGCTTGATGTCGTATTTCAATTTATATCTGACGAAAACGGCATTAATGGTCAAAAAAATTGCCAGCCAAATTGCCACGCCAAGGCCCAAATAAAAATTAAGATAAAAAAGCACCACGATTATCACGCTGATATTAACCACCAATGGCAAAATGTTCCAGGTAAAACGATCAGCAATAGTTTCAAAGGCGCGGACAAACCACTGAACCCTTTTAACCAAAGAGCCGACAAAACTGTTGTTGAAAAAACCAAAAGAATGCCGGTGCAAATAGGCAAAACATTGATTGGTCAATTCGGCCATCGCTTTCGGCTGAAAATAG
>Ga0209541_10005183_pt1 | contig 22794 bp, 16 predicted proteins | sample RifCSPlowO2_01_FD_184027 | JGI IMG/M metagenome (GOLD analysis project Ga0209541, IMG submission 184027) | Groundwater microbial communities from Rifle, Colorado - Rifle CSP2_plank lowO2_0.1 (SPAdes) (version 2) | ecosystem: Environmental > Aquatic > Deep subsurface > Groundwater | place...
GAGCCGTCCGAGCGAATACAGAAAGAGGCCAGCCCCGCCGCCTGCCTGCCGGTCAGGCAGGGCTTCATTCGTCGGGGGTTTCCCGAAAATGCGTTCGGATTTTGTTCAGGACAGACAGCTATGATAATTAGAAAAACTCGCTCCGAAGAGCGAGTTTTTCGAGAGGAAACCTTGGCTTGCGCCTCGGTCTCCTTTTAGAGTTTCAAAATAAATTTGAAACTCTGAGAGAAGCAAGTTTGAGTCATAGACCCAATCTTAACTTCGTTATTATTTTAATATATAATTTAACTTAAAACAATTAAAAGTTATCCACAATGGGAAAAGTTATAAAAAATACTCTGGGCGTAGCTTTAATCATATCTTCGCTTATATCATCCAATCTGCAATACGAAATAAAATAATTAAAGAAAACTTGAAGGATCTCGTTCAACAAACCATCCCGAATCCAATTCTGGGATAGTTTTGGGATCGCTAAGAACCAAATTCCAAATATAATAACCGTTAACTTTAGGAATAAACGCCGGTGCCGGTCCTAGATAGGGGTTCACCAATTCAGCTATTTTAAAAGCTTCCTCTCTGGCTCGAGTCTCATTTTTATTTTTATAAGTTAATTTAACAAAAGAAGCAGGCAAATTGCTTCTTATAGCGCTTTCTTTCTGCCAGAAACTAAAAAGATCAAAAGCGTGATGCTGGGGATAATAGGTTTGCACTAATAATTTTTTAGCTAAACGGCTTAATTGGCAAAGCAAGTGCCAAACTCTTTCCGGCGCTTGGTAATCCGGAAGATTTAAAATATGATCCATGGTCACGACTCCGATGATGTTTGCCGGCTTTAAATTTTTATTAAAAGTGTAAACCGGAGTATTTTTATATTTAATTTTTTCTTGGCCGGTTCCCAAGTAATCCAAGTTCAATCCTTTGCAGATTTCGCAAATCAATAATAATTTATCTTTAAAGCCACAATGATGACAAATCAGTTTTTTTTCGCTTTCATGATAAACCATGGGAACTTCGCAATTTTTGCATTTTTTTATAGATCCGCAGTCCCGGCAAAGAATCAAGGTCGCATATCCCAAGCGATTCAAAACAAAATAATCGGATTTCAGAAATTCCTGATTTTTTAAAAATTTCTCTTTATTCAAATCAATTATTTTTAAATTATTTTTGGGTTTTATATCTTTGAAAACTAGCCGCGCGCCGGTTAAATCAGCTATTTTTTGAGCAACTACTCGCAAATCCAGGCGCGGCGATTTAATCAGCTTATAATTATCGTTATGGCGGTCTTGAATTTCAATTATCTTCAAATTTTCTTTAAAACTAAATAGATTATCCAGCATTCCTTTTTGGGGTTGCAGAACAATTCTATCCTGAAGCTTTTGATTTCTCACCACGGTTTTTAAAATTAAAGAAATGGGCTCAAAATAATAACTACTGATCCATTTTGCCAAGTTCATTTGCAGATTATGCAAACAAGGTTTATATTGCAGAACCCTTTTAATCGGCTTTAATTTATAATTTAAATCCTTTTTAACTTCTAATTTATTTAAAGGCCGAGTTTTAATAACCACGGCCCGCAAAGTTTTTTTGCGAAATTCCACTGTCACCAAAGAATATTGCCCAACCGGTTTTAGAGAAATATAAGAATAAATCTGGAATAAATTTTTAGGTATATAAGTTAAAGGAGTGACATCGACAAGGCGCATGATTTTTAATATACTATATTTAATGATAAAAACCAGAATCGCGCCCAGCCCCACCGGAGCTTTGCATTTAGGGACCGCCAGAACCGCTTTATTTAATTATTTATTCGCTAAACAAAATCAAGGCATTTTTATCTTGCGAATAGAAGACACTGACGCAAAAAGATCGCAAAAAAAATGGGCTAAAGACATAAAAAATGGACTAAAATGGCTGGGCCTAAACTGGGATGAAGAATACCAGCAGTCGAATAGGGGAGGGGTGTATAAAAAATATACGGAAAAACTTTTAGAGCAAGAAAAGGCCTATAAAAAGGACGGGGTGATATATTTAAAAGTTCCTAATAATCAATCTCAAATCACAAAATTTAAAGATGTCATTAGAGGAGAAATTAAAAATAACCAAGAAATAGAGGATTTTATTATTTCCCGAAATATTAAAAAACCATTATACAATCTGGCTTGCGTTATTGACGATTGCGAAATGGGCATCACCCAGGTAATTAGGGGAGAAGACCATATTTCTAATACTTTTAGGCAAATTTTAATCGCCCGGGCCTTGAATATAAAAAATCCGGAATACGCTCATTTACCTTTGATTTTGGGCCCGGATCGAAGCAAAATGTCCAAACGCCACGGTGCAACTTCAATTGCTGAATATAAAAAAGACTATTTGCCGGAAGCGATGATTAATTTTATGGCGCTTTTGGGATGGAATCCGGGAAATAACCAGGAATATTTTACCCGGGAAGAATTAATTAAAAACTTTTCTTTGTCAAAAGTGCAAAAAGCCGGGGCGATATTCAATCCAATCAAATTAGAATCCATAAATCATTATTATATTAAAAATTATAATTCCCAAAAATTAGGTAGGCTCTTGAAAATAGGGGAGAGGGCGATTAAATTAGAACAAGGTCGCATTAGAAAACTATCGCATTTTAAAGAATCTTTAGATTTTTTGCGTAAAGTTCCGGACTACAACCGAGAGCTTCTATTCTGGGGAGATCTAAGCGAGGCCGAGGTGGGGGAGTCTTTAGCAAAAACCCTTAAAGGAGAGGTCTTAAAAGGAAAATATTTATGGCCTCCTCGAGTAGCGGTTTCCGGAAAAAGCGGCAGTCCGTCTTATGTAGATATAAAGAAAGTTTTGGGGAAAAAAGAGACTGCCAAAAGACTAAAGCAGGCGATAGAAGTTTTAAACCGACATTGAATCAATGTGTCGCACAAGATACCTTTTGCGACATTCTTGGGGATAATATCGCTTAATTACCTCTTCCCCAGTCCTTCCCTGGCCCCTCCCCCTCATTAAAATGACCTAAATCAAGGCCTAACGCAGGAAGACGAAGAATATCCCTTGTTCTCAGCGTCTTGCTTATTTTTAAAGAAAATCTTATTTTCTGCTTTAATCTTCTCCCTCCAGGCGCAATCTCCAGATAGGGGGTGATATTTATTGGAGTTCCTGCTCCCCACAAATTGATAAATTTCGTTCCCCGCTTCTGATCCGATTTTTTGATTTTTTTCCTCGGTATTGCAGGATTCTATTTTTAACTCTTCATCTCCGCTTAAAACGCTTAACCTGCCCATGCCAAAAGAAATTAAAAATACTAAAACCAAGGCGATAAGTAAGACCAATTTCTCTTGATGTTTTTTAAAAAAGCTGATATAATTCACCTGGAGATAATTAAAAATAAATAAGTTTTATATAATACCCCCCCCAGACATAAATGCTGGGATGCTTGTCGCAAGACATAAATGCTGGGATTATGAAAAAATATAAAACTTATATTTTTTCATAATGGCTCATCGTGCCTCCGGAGGATCAACTAAATTAGGAAGAGATTCTAAATCCAAACGCTTAGGCGTTAAGCTTTTTGGCGGCCAAATGGCCCAAGCCGGTTCTATTATAGTTCGCCAACGAGGAACCAAATTTAGGCCAGGAAAAAATGTTAAACGAGCCAATGACGACTCGCTTTACGCCCTAAAATCAGGGATGGTTAAATTTGAAAAAAGAAAAATGATTCTTTTCAACGGCAAACGGAAACTAAGAAATCTTGTTTCTGTCCTCCCCCGAAGCTGATACTGGCTTTATAATCTCCTAATTCTTTAATGGAATTCTCTATTGCTAAATTCTTTTTAGCGATTTTAATGCCTTTTTCTTTCAGGGCTTTTTGAATATCAGTGGCAGTGATGGCGCCAAAAAGCTTTCCCCTCTCCCCTATTTTTTTAGGCCTGATAAGCAATTTTAAATCCTTTAATTCTTCAAGAATTTTTTTCTTTTTAGCTTCTAATTTTATTTTTTTAGCTTCTAATTCTTTGATTGCTTGGGCAGTAGCCGGAACCGCTTTTCCTTGCGGCAACAAAAAATTTCTGGCGTAGCCGGACTTAACCTCTTTAATTTGATCATCAATTATAATTTTCATAAAGTTAAATATAGCAAAATAAAATTGAAACGTCCACCAGTAATTAGTTTTGCAAAATTTGCAAAGCCGCATCCAGTTGCGGATCGCGGCCAAAAGTCGCATCTTCCAAAGTCATTTCTACTTTTAGGTCCGGCTCCAATCCTTGATCTTGGATAGAATGTCCTTGGGGAGTGAGCCATCGGGCGATAGAAATTCTAAGCTGTGCGCCGTAATTTAAATTTTCTAAACTTTGCACCGATCCTTTGCCGAAAGTTCTTTCACCTACCAATTTTATCCCCCGAATATCCCGCAAAGCGCCAGCCACAATCTCGGAAGCCGAAGCTGATCCCTGATTAACTAAAACCACCAAAGGAATATTTCTTAAATCCGCCGAGCCGCGAGCGGTGTGTTCAATAATCTCATCTCTTTTTTCCTCAATTAAAACCACCTCTCCCCTATTTACAAACCAGGAAACAATATCAATCGCCCGCTCTAAAAATCCTCCGGGATTATTTCTTAAATCCAAAATTATCGCCTTGGGTCCAAAAGGCATAATTTGACCCAAGGCTACGATAAATTCTTTTTGCACGTCCTCATTAAAATTATCCAAATTAATATAAACTATTCTCTCTGGTTTCATTTCCCAGGAAACCGAAGGTACGTCAATTCGGCTTCGGATTATGTTTACTTCCCAAGGGCCGGTTTCTCTTAAAATAGTTAATGTAACCTTGGTTCCTTTGGACCCCCGGATTAAACTTACTGCCTCGCTTAAGCTCATCTTCGCGGTTAAATCTTGGTTGATTTTAATTATTTTATCCCCGGGTAAAAGGCCAGCTGCCTCTGCCGGCATTCCGGCTAAAGGCGAAATAATAATCAAAAATCCGTCGCGCGAACCGATTTCCGCGCCAATGCCGTTAAAACTGCCTTCTAAATCTTGATTAAATCCTTTAGCTTCTTGAGGGCTCAAGAAATAAGAATGCGGGTCGTTTAATGATTCCACCAGGCCGCGAATCGCCCCTAAAACCAAATTATTTCTATCTACTTCTTCAAAATTAACATATTTATCTTTAATCATATCCCAGGTTTCCCAAAATAAAGATAGGTCTAGATCCTCGGCTGGAAGCGGCTGATATTCCAAGTTATTATTTAGCCCTTCTTTTCCCCAATTAAGACCCAAATAAAAACTGAAGACCAGAGCGATTAGAATATACGAGGCCTTAAAAACAGGATTCTTTTTCAATTTTTCCATTTTTTAAAAATATAATTTTATTAGCGTAGGCTTTTAAACTATCCGGCTGATGGCTGGCTAAAATAAGAGTTCGTTCTTGGGCTTCGGCAAAAAAATCTTTTTGGAAATCCGAGTCCGAGACAGAAAACCAATCGTCTAAGAGAATTATCGGGCTTTGATTGGTTAAAATCATAGCGGCGATCAATTTAACCTGCGTGCCTAGAGACAAATCTTTCACCAAAGCCGAAGTTGATATTTCCGCTCGTTCTAAAACCTTCTCCGACTCTTCAAAGTTAAAGCGATTTCTTAAAAGAAAATCTTTGGCCGGAAGATTGGTCCAAGGCCCATGGGGTAAATTTATAAAACAACTAATTTTTTCTTTAACGATAACCTTTCCCTGGCTGGGCTTTAACCAGCCCCCGATTATTTTAAGCAAGGTGGTTTTGCCCGATCCGTTGGGACCGGTTAATATCATAAAATCTCCAGCATCCACTTGCAAATTAATATCCGAAAGAGCGTATAAGGGTTCTTTTCTGATGGTGGCAATATCCCCTATTCCCGGATCTTTCTTTTTTAAATAAAAAATTTTAGAGACCTGTGACAATTCTACCATAACGGGAGTTTAATAGTTGAGCCAAGGTTTCTTGAAGCTGAACTACTTTAATTTCTAGTATCTGTTTTCTAAGTTCCAATATGCGAATATTTAGTTGGGCTATCATTTCTAACAGTTCCGGTTCTTTGGGTTCCGTGATTTCTACGGCGGCGAGCGAAGCAACAAAAGAAAAGTTGCTTTCGATTTCGGAAAAAGGCATCAGAGTGACCGAATTAATTTCTTTGCCAAAATCCGGAATTGTTAAGGCCTGATTTTCCAGAAATTTTATTTGGTTTCTGCCATCTTTATCGGTTATAATCAGAGGAACCGTGAAATATTCTTGATTACCGGAATCAAAAGATATTTTTAAATTTTCGCCGATCTCGGAAATTCCAGAAATTTTATACCAATGCGGAGACCAGGCTCGAGTGAAAGCTCCGACGGAAATACTGGAAATAGGAAATAAAATATAGTTGGCCGTGGGTTTAATTTTAAAAGTTAAATCCGAATTTTTATAACAAAATCGAGAATCGTTAGTACAATCATTGATATAATTAGTGATTGCCCAATTAGTAAACAGATTGGTAAAATTTTTAACCGCATCGATTCCGGTAACGCTGGTTTTTAAAATATTAGCTATTTCCGCTTCTCCCTGTTGATCCGTTAGATAATGCATAAATAAATTCGCTACGGCATAATCATAGGGGCTGTTAGTCCATTCCAGCAGGGAATTGGAAGGATCTTTCAAAAAATGCTCCACCCGTTTTTCCAAATAGCTGCCTTTATAAGAATAGTTTAAGCCAGCAGCTGAAGGCGCATATTCGCTTAGAGCTTCATTAAGCCACAATTCTTCTTCGACTCCCCGTAAATTCCTTTTTTGATAATCATTTATTAAGTGCTGAAACTCATGAGCCAAATAACTGGAAATCATAAGATTCTCCAGGTTGGCTGAATTTAAATAAATCATTTCCCGGCGATTGCTCAAGGCGCTGTTAGTTTCGTCAAGAGGATTAAAATAGCCGCCGGCATCCTCTAACATGGGAGTAATCAAAATAGTTATTTTGCTGTCTTTATCTATCCCCGGTCTCCATTCGCTACCGTAGATCTTAGTTATCTGGGGATAAATCTTTTGGTCAAATTCGCGGGACAAATTTTCTATAATCAATTGCCAAGAATCCTGCCAAACATCTTGGGCCATATAAAAATAAGCATTTTGTCCGGTATATTTTAAATTTGCTTCTATTTGACTTCGAGAAGATATATCGTAAAAAGAATCAATGTTAAAAATAATTCCAGCTAATAAAATAGAAGGGAAATATTTATTCATCCCTTCTATTTTAGCATTACAGAATTATCTGTCTAGTTATTCAAGATCGCTCTAGTTTTTGGTCCCACTACGCCATCAGCTTGTAAGCCATTGGTAAGCTGATAGGCCTTAACCGCGGCTTGGGTCTTAGGGCCAAATTGACCGTCTTGATCCAGGCCTAATTTAGCTTGCAATAACTTAACCTCATCACCGGAAGATCCACGACGCATAGTCAAGGTCAAATTAGAGCTAGGCGCAAGACCTGCGGTTGGAGTTGGGCTTGGAACGGAAATAGGATCTTGAGAAGTTACAACTTCTGAAGTTGAGGCTGGGTTTGAAACCGGGGCTGGAGCACTGGACCCAGAAACCATCGTTCCTCCGCCTCCGCCAGCAGTAGTGATATTTACCGCTCCAGAAGCGGCGGATTCACCGGAAGCATCATAAGCAGCAATCTTATAGTAATAAACACTTCCTGAACTTACGCCAGTATCGCTATAAGACGTGGTTGATCCTGAAGTAATAGTTGCGATGAGTGGAAAACTGCCGCTGGAACTAGTGCCGCGATAGATATAATAACCAACGGCATTAGTGGTTTGAGTCCAGCTTAAATTAACTTGACCACCGGAACTTGACGAAGCAGTTAAACCGCTAGGAGTAGAGACCGAACTAGTAGCCGTTAACAAGGCAAAAGAAGAAAAGTGGGTAGTTGAGCCAGTCACTTTATTATTAGTAGTATCTATAGTTCCGGGAATTTCTACCCATTGATTAGATGAATCGTCATAATAAGCCAAAACTAAATCGGTTTCAGCTAAGCCGCTAGGAATGTCGCTAGGGTTATAAGAAATTTCTACTGTTACTGCTCCAGACAAAGAAGTGATGGCTTGACCTGAACTATTAGTCGCGGTTATGGTCTTTCCTTTTCCTCCTAAAGGAGTTAGGGCTTGGGTTCTGGGTACGGTATAAGTATCTTGAATATTAACTGTTCCAGATGAAGTTCCGGTCCCCAGAGCTGAAGGCGGAATAGTTAATTTAACGCCGGTTCCCGAACTGTCATCAACCGTGCCGCCTGATGCCGGAGTTACTGATGATGACTTAGGAGCAACCGCGCTGTATCCAGAACGTGAAGTCAAAGCAAGGTTAATTCCAGTCCGCGACGCTGAACTAATCTCTATGACCGAAGGATAAACGGTTTCTTGATAGGCGTCAGAAACTGCTCTAATCTGCCAAAACCCATTGGAAATAGATAAATTATAGGTGCCGTCGGAATTAGCTTCAGTTCCAGTCCAGCCTCCGGCAAACGAAGTATTGGTCGCAGAGGTAACTTTATCTGCCCAAATCCAGGCGCTGGAAAGCGCCTCTCCGGAATCATAACTGCCATTGCTGTTAGCGTCAGCATAAACCCGACCGGTTAAAGTGTAAGGATTGGCACTAACGGTTAAGGCCTGGGTGCAAGTTAGGGTTGCGGCATTATAAGAATTGCAAGCCGTCGCTAGATTATCATTAGCCCCTCCGGCTATCATGGTCACTGGGATTGGTCCGGTATAAGCGGGCTTATCAACTCCTAATTTATAAGTTCCCGCCGGAACTTTAATGCTGGCCACTCCTGATGAATTAGTTGGTTTGCCAGTATGAAATCCGGAAGATCCCAGCCAAACAAAAGCATCTTCTAGGGTAGAAGAGGCATTGCTGACCGTCACCGAAAAAGTATATAACGCCGAAGTAGCTGGCAAAACAAAGGTTACGCTAGCATCTCCGGTAATCGCCCAGCGATCAGGAGTCGCTCCGCTTCCAGCAGTGCAATCTATATTGCTTCCGTCAACGCAAGCGGCACTAACCCCGCCCAATCCGGGAACGCGCAATTGAATTTCGTAACCAGATCCATCTTTAATGCTCATGGTGGTTGAACTAGTAACCGACAAGTCAGATAAACGCTTGTTATTTCCTTTATGCAGGGTTGGATCAAAAATATCTATGAAAGCCTCGGTTCCCAACGCTAAATTAGAGGCATTAGTGAAGTTAAGAGTTAAAGTGTGCATTGATCCTGCGGTGACAGTGAAATTTTGGCTAACATTTCCCGAAGCGGCGTTGATGGTAACCGGATCTAGTTCGCCATAATCCGGAGCCCAAGCTCTTAAGGTGTACCCGGAATTAGCCGGAACCATTAAACGATACTCTCCCAATGAATTAGTATTAGTGCTGTTGTGATAACTTCCTCGATCTATCCAAACCGAGGCATTGGCAACCACTGATCCAGAAATGGTCATGGTTCCGGAAACTGTGTAAAAAGTGATGTTTGAAGAAGGCCTAATATTAATGTCCGATTTATTAGATCCCGAAATTGAAACCGGGTTGTTGGCATAACTAACATCGCCGATTCCCGGGATATAAGATTGCACCTGCCAGTTGCCATTGCCAACATAGATAGTGTAATTCCCCGAAGCATCGGTTCCTGAAGGCATATTGGTTCCCGTGCTTTGGTCATAGGCCCAAACCGGAGCGTAAGCAACCGGATCACCATTATTATCTAATAGTTTTCCGGAGATGGTGGTTGAACTTTTATTCAACTGGATTTGTAATCGGTTAGCATCAGTCACTAAGGTGGTGCCGTTATCTTTGTAAACATCAGCGGTGGTGTTGCTATCTTCATTGGCGGCATTATTAGCCTTTACCTCCACCACTCTTCCCGGAGACCAGGGCATTCCCGGCATCCAAGCGTTAACCTCGTAATTGCCAGTCGCCACCTTTAAAACAAACCGGCCATTATTATCGCTTTGAGCAAAAGCCGGCATGCCAAATTCGCCCTGGGTTCGGTGTGCGTCAATATTAACATTGGCAATTCCACCAGCCGCAGCATCCAACACGTAGCCGATAATTTGATTAGTAGCTGAAGTGATAGTGAAATCAATGGTTCCATCATTAGCAGTGTTGGATTGTTCGGTCCAGGTTGGAGAACCCAAAGAACCAGAAACTTTCACCGTCACACTTTGCGGCGGAATCCAGCTGGGCATAGGCGGAGGCCCGATCATCGAGGTTCCTTTGGGCATAGCTGGACCCATGCCTACCCACCATTCAGCTAGACTATTCAAGTATAAAGTGGTGCTATAGGCAGTGGAAGAATAATCCGAAGCTGGAATGGTAACCGTCTTAACCACATGACCATTGGGAGATCCGGCAAAAATGTCAATATTTCTATCGGTAGCGCTTAGGGCAGAAAAATTACCATATATCCGAACCGTTAAACCGGCTCCAGAATCGGCTCGAGTAAAACTGAAATTCTTGGTGCAAGTAGTTGAGCTGGAACATTCAACTGAATTAGTATTAGAAACATAAATCGACTCTGGCACCACGTAACCATTAAAATCAATGCTGTTTAGAGTTATGCTGGGTTCGGTATGCAATTGATAATTACCCTGGGTTAAACCAGTGAAAGAATAAGCTCCGCTACCCGAGGAAAAAGAGACGCTAGCTTCTTGGGGCCCGGTCATCCAAGCGTCCAAATAAACCGTGGCGCTTCCGGAATTGGCGCCAGTGGCAGTTATGGTTCCGGACAGGGTGTAGCTTCCCGCTTCATTAATGTAAAAGGGGAAAGAAGTTTTAGAATCCAGCAGGGTTCCGGAAAGATTAAAGGTTTTTAAATCAACCGTATAACCATTGGTATCATAACCACGGGCGACCGTAGGATTTTCAATTCCGCCAATATCCATTCTCAAAAAATCGTTAGCGCCAATCGCGCCGTTGGTAGTAGTAGTCACGGTTCTAGACGCTACATTATTAGCAACCGAAGCAATAGTAACCGTAGTTGAATCCATGAAGCCATTCAGGTCTTTATTAGCCATGGATTTATCAGTAGAAACCGCGGTTGCTGAAGCGACATTGGTTCCGGTAGGAAAGGTTAATTTAATGGTTCCGCCCGAAGGAATAGCGGTGTTGGCCTGAAACTCCACCATATAAGTAGTGCTTTTTCCAGCCATCGCATTCATCGGCATAACATTAGTGGGTTTTTCCCAATTTCCGCCAAAATCATAACCCATACCGCCACCCATGCCGGTTGAAGCCGAAGCTCCGGTTCCGGTCATGGTAGGAGGGCCCATCATCGGTCCGGGCCCGCCCGGACCCATCATTCCGCCGGTGGTGGAACTGTTGGCAATCGGTCCCCGAAAGGAAGCTGAACCAACGGCTCCGCTAATCTGATGAGCGGCAATATTTCCGGAATTAATAAATCGATCTCCAGCGTTAGCAACCGTAATCTGAAAATCATTGCCAGAAATTAAAGACAAACCATCCATTATAACGGTGTTGTCCATTTGATCGTATTTAACGTTAACCGTGTTTAGATCTTCCGCGGAAATTCCTCCCCAAGAACTGGTGCCAGCCGGACCTTCTTTAATCGTGTAATTAGATTTCTTTAAAACTGAATAGCCAGCAGTATAATCAGCTTCACCAATTTTGGCGCTATTCATGGGTTCGGAAAAAGTGATGGCGCAAGAAAAATCGTCGCAACGCGCAAATTCTATGATTGGATAATCAGAATCAGCGGTGGTGGAAATGGTGAAGCTGGCCGAATAATTCTGCGTTCCGATTAAAGTTGAGTTCTGATCGGCTAGAAAATTTCCCGAAAGATCGCTGACCCCCGAAGAACCAGCCACCACTTCTATGATATAAGTCCCGCCCGGGGTTAAAGCAACGGCTGGCAAAATATGGGCGCTGCGATCCGCAACACTATATTCAACCGTTGAAGATATAATGCTGTTTCCCTGCTTTATTCTAACGGTGTTGCTGTCAATGCTTGAAGGATTCATACTTTCGGAGAAACCAATATCCACCGAAGACAAGTTAGCTAAAATTCCGGTGTCGCCATTATTGGGATAAGTCCCGGGAATAGTCGGAGCAGTTGAATCTCCGGCGGCTGACGAAGCAGTGTCAAAATCCAATCTAAACATTTCGCTGGTTGTGGTCTGGGACATAGCGATTCCCTTAGACGAAATGACTCCTCCTAAAACTTTAACCCGATAATGAAGAGAGGTGGATAAATTACTGGTCGGCGTTAAGGTGGCTATTTTCCCTGAAGTGTCCAGGGCTACTGAATAACCGGCAACTGCGGTTTCGGCTTCTCCGGCGGCATAGGGATTAGTAACTCTATAAAGTTTAATATTAGTGGCATTAATACTAGCCGAAGCCATGGCCTCATTAAAAGTTAAATTGACTTTGGCATTAACCGAAACATCGTAAGCTCCGTTGCCCGGACTGGTTCCGGAAACATAGGGAGGAAAACTGGCTCCTTGGCCATAAGCATAGGTTCCGGCTTGAGTACCTCCGGTTCCCACATCATAGGCGCTGACAAAACTTAAAGCATGTCCCCCTCCCGGACGATTGCCCTCCAAAGGATTTCCATTGGCATCAGTGACTGCCGGAGTTAAAACTAAAACATAGCTAGTGGAAGGACTCAAGTTGACAGTAGGATTATAAATCATTAAATAAGGATCACTGGGCGCGGTTGCCGGACGACCGCTGACATCAGGATAATAAGTCACTGCTCCGGCAATAACATTACTGCCGTCAGCAGTTAAATAAATGTTATTTGATAAGCTGGAAACATTGGTATTATTAATAGTAGAGGCGTTCATCGAACTATTAAAAACCACGTATAAGCTGTCGCCTAAAATATGGCCTTGGCTCATATCCGAAGGATAAGTATAAGTTATGCGCGGCTTGGTATAATCCCCGCCGCCACCCATATATCCTTGGTTCATTGATAAGGTTAGACTGCTTTGTCCGGAATTAGCCCAATACATAGCATCAATATATCCGGACTTAGCTCCAATCACCTGATAAGAACCCGGGCAAACATTGGTAAAGCTAAAAACTCCGGATCGTCCCGTGGTAGCGGATAAAGCTGTGCCTTCCAAGAAAACGAAAACTCCGTCCAATCCGCTTCCTAATTCTTGCACGGTTCCGGAAATAGTTTGATTACAGGAAAAACTGGTTGCCTGATCGCTGGTTATCAGGTCGATAATAAAGGGGTTCTGAAATATAGAAGCAGTGGCGCAGGTTCCGGAATTGCAAGTCATATCAGCTTGCGGGCTTTGCGACATATACATAATTTTAGTACTGTCAGCTGGATCAGTGGCTTTAATAACATATCTCAAATCATTAGTTTCTATACTAGCGGCATTTCTAATTGCCGCTGGAATGGTGAACTTAAAATATCCTGATCCCACTGAAACTCCAACCACTGCCGTATAATTTCCCGCGGCCGAGCAATTAAGCGAACCAGCCGAACAATAATACAAAGCCGTGTTACTAGCGGCCAAAGAACCGGATTCGTCGGAAATTCGCGCCGCCACTTCCAAAACCGCATCGCTTTTAATTGCCCTCATAACGCTCACGTGCATAATCATAGGCGGATTATTGCTAAGGCCATAACCTGCTCCAGCCGAATTTTCAGCCAGCGAAAAAGAATTTTGGGGATCGGAAGCCATGGTTCTAATGACAAAATCCTCAAAATTATATTGAGAATCATAGCCATTCCCATAAGCAACATCAGCTCCGCTGGACTGCATAGAGGTTATAGTTGAAGAATAATTGGCTTTTCGTTCAATGCTGTTATTTAGGGTTATGGTTAAAGAAGAATTTCCGTAAGCTGAATTAACCGTATTAGCGCCTTCGTGTATAGTTGAAGAACCCCAACCCACCTGATCGATAATGGAAGAATTGGCAGTAACCGAATAACTTATATAAGCCGCAGCATTATTAACCAAGGTATTACCCGAAGTTAAATAAGTAGCATCAGCAGTAATTGATCCGTCGTAACCAGAATCCGGGGTTATTAAAAAATAGCCCCGGGACGGAATAGTGTTATTAATAAAAGTCAAGGTCTTGTTTTCATCGCTTCCAGCGCTATTAACCAAGTGCAATTTAATGGCGCTAGTATTTAAATTCATCGCCGAGCCAGTGGGATTATACAGTTCAATAAATTCATCGCCAGCCGTGGTGCCAGCCACTTGAATTTCGGAAATAAGCAAAGACCCTTGACCGCCGCCGCCGACCGCTCTAATAGTCACTGATCCGGTGGTTTGATTGGCATTGCCAGCTAGATCCGTGACATTAACTGAAACCGACACCGTATCTCGGCCGGAAGAAACAAAGCCAGCGCCGGTCTTAACTAAACGAACCCGCATGTTACCCGGCTGCAAAACCGCAGAATTGGGATTTCCAGAAACTGTGCCTCCGCCAAAAGTGTAGTTAGTAACCGTCTGGGCGAGGGTGGAATTAACCTCTTTGGAAAAAAGAACCTCCACGGTATTGGCATCAATAAATTCAGCATCGTTAACATATAATTGATACCCGCCTCCGCCGGAATCAATATCCGCGTAACTGGTTCCGACTAAAGCGGTGGTCGCTAAAGTGCTTCCGGAAACGGTTAAAGAATTAGCTGGAATATCAACTCTAAAATAACCGCCGTCAGTGACGCTGGCTGATAAATCCGCGACTATATAATAGCGGGTAGAACTCGCGGGAATGATGTCGTCGGGATTGATATCAATAGTTATCTGGCTACCCACCGCCACCGTGCTCTGGGTGCCAATTAAAACATCGGAGCCAGAGTCAAAAGTAGCGTTGCTGTTGTTTTCTCGATAAACTTTAATGCTGTCAAAATCTCCTGATGCCGCGGTTCCGTTAAGAGTTAATTTAACACTATCCAAAGTATCGTCATTATCACTGTCAACCAGGCTAAAAACGCTCATGGCAAAAACCGTGTTCACGCCAAAATTAACATCGGAAACATTATAATTAGCTGGCTGGCTGGAAACCGAAGCGTTCCCAGTGCTGGCTCGAACCAAAAAAGTCGGTCCTAAAAACCCAAAAATTGTTGCCCCAGCAACAAAAATACCCAGGGTCTTTTTTAAATTGTTCATTTTTATTTTAATTACTAAAAAATAAAAGGTCTCAAATTAAATTTGGGGCTGATGGTCATTTTCCTTTACCGATTCATCATCCGAGATTTCTATTTCCGTGGGCTGGTCAGGGGTTGTTTCGGTTTCTGGTTCAGCCGCTGGTTCTGCGGAATCTGGGGTTGCTTCGGTTTCTTTGGTCCAAGAGGTTTCTTTACCAATTAAAACCGAATAAACCGCGCCTAAAAAAGCAATCACCAGCCCCAGAATAGCAAAAGTCCAAACCGCTTGAATCACTCCGTAAACCAATGTGGCTATTCCCAAAACTCCCGGAATCCAAACCACAGGCTTTCTGAAATCTATCATGTTAAATAACTTGTTAATTATTTAAAAATATTCTAGCATAAATTTGGAAATTAAGTTATCCACAAACCAACCGTGAAAAGGATAATAAAAAAAATCTTTGAAAAAATCGGCTACGAAATTATTCCTTTAAAATTCCCGGTTGATATGGAAGAAGAATTTAAAGAAATTTATAGCCAATGCCGCTTTTTTTCCATGACCTCGCGGGAAAATATGTATGCGCTATACAACGCCGTCAAATACCTAGCTAAAAATAATATCCCCGGCGACTTGGTGGAGTGCGGCGTCTGGAAAGGAGGCAGCGCCATGCTCATGGCTTATGCCTTAAATCCTAAAAATAGAAATATTTATTTATACGACACTTTTAGCGGCATGGCCGAACCCGAAACCGTTGACCAGCAACTGGCGGATTCTGCCAGCGCCCGTGACATCTGGCAGAAAACCAAACAAAAAAATCATAATTCCTGGTGTTTTGCTTCGCTTTCTGAAGTTAATGACAACCTACTGAAAACCGGCTATCCTCCCCAAAAAATTTTTTTAATAGAAGGTCGGGTAGAAGAAACCATCCCTCAAATCATGCCTAAAGAAATAGCTTTATTGCGCTTAGACACTGATTGGTATAAATCCACCAAACACGAGTTAGAACATTTATTCCCCCGATTAGTTCCCGGCGGTGTTTTAATAATCGACGACTATGGATCCTGGGCCGGAGCTCAAAAAGCCATTCAAGAATACCGGCAAGAAAATAAAATAAAAATGCTATTAACCAGAATCGACGGAACCGCCAGATTGGGAATCAAAATATGAAAAAAATAATCTTATTTATTGGCGACACGGCCCTGCTTTACTTTTCTCTTTATGGGTCATTAACCATTCGCTCTGCTCCCTGGTCCAGCTTATTCTGGCCTTTTACTCTTATTTTTGCTCTCTCTCTCTTGGTTTTTTTCATCGCCGGTCTTTACGATGAACAGGACAAATTGACCTTTTACTCTTTGCTTTGGAAAAGCTTGGCGATCAATACCGCGCTGGCTATTTTTATCTTTTACCTTTCCTCCACCGCCCCCAAAAGAATTCTGCTTTTTCAGGTTATCATTTTCGCTCTAATGTTCCTGGTTTGGAGAAATCTCTGGAAGATGGTTATTAAAAAATTTCCCGAACACACATTATTTATTGGCAAGCCGCCGCAAGAATTAGCAAAAGAAAATTTTATTGTGGTTGACCGAATATTTAATTTTAAAAAACTGATTCAAAATAAACATATAGAAGCCGTGGTTTTTGGATCCAACCCGCATCTTAATCCCGCCGCTATCGCCGAACTTTTCCAATGTCTGCCGATCAAATTTATGGATCTGCCCACTTTTTTTGAAAAATATTATAAAAAAATCCCCATTTCTAATGTATCTCGCGTCTGGTTTTTGGAAAATATTAATCAAAAACGAGCTTATGAAATCGGCAAAAGAATCCTGGATTTAATAGTATCTGCCTTAGGCTTAATCAGTCTTCCTCTTTGGGCTATAATTGCCCTACTCATCAAATGGGATAGCCCGGGAGGAGTATTTTATCAGCAAATCCGCATCGGAAAAAATAATAAAAAATTTTCGGTTATAAAATTTAGAACCATGATAGAAAATGCGGAAAAAGGAAAGGCCCAGTGGGCTCAAAAAAATGATCCCCGGATAACTAGAATCGGAAAATTGCTAAGAAAAACCCGGCTGGACGAACTGCCCCAGTTGTTAAATATTCTTAAAAACGACATGTCTTTAATCGGCCCCCGACCGGAACGACCCGAATTCATTGAAAATTTAAAAAAACAAATCCCTTATTACGAAATCCGCCACCTAATTAAACCCGGGTTAACCGGCTGGGCGCAAATTAAATATAAATACGGAAATTCCTTGGAAGACAGCAAAGAAAAATTGCGCTATGATCTATTTTATATTAAAAATCGCTCTTTAATATTAGATCTGGCAATAATATTAAAAACTATTAAAACCGTTCTAGCTGGCAATGGGTCTTAAAAACTTTTTACTAAAAAACTACAGCAACAAACAGAGCTTAATTAAAAACACTTTCTGGCTCTGGCTGGGGCAAATCGCTAGCCAGCTGATTCGCATGCTGGTGATTATTTATAGCGCTCGAGCTTTGGGCAGCGCTGGCTACGGCGCTTTTGCTTACGCCTTGAGTTTAGCTGGATTTTTTATTGTTTTTTCCGACATTGGAATTAACACTATCTTAACTCGAGATTCCGCCGAACATCCGCAGCAAAGAAAACAATACATCGCCACCGTTTTTATCATCAAGCAGATTCTTGTCGTTTTTAGCTTCTTGCTTTTGCTTATTATCGGATCGGGAATAAACAAAATCCCGTCTAGCCGAGAAATCCTTCCTTTGGTGGCACTAATTTTTGCTTTTGACGCCTTAAAAGATTTTGGCGTTGCCCTAACCAGGTCTCTAGAAAAAATGGAAATAGAGGCCCTAGTCTCGGTCTTGGGGAGTATAGTTCTCGCGGGATTAACTTTTTTTCTTTTGAGCCTATCCCCCACTCCCGAGCATCTAGCCTATGCTTATCTCTTAAGCAGCGCCTTTTCTTTTCTAATTATCCTAATCCCCCAGCAAAAATATTTCCGAGAAACTTTCAAAAATTTTCGCCTTAAACTGATCCGGCCCATTCTGGGATCGTCTCTGGCTTTGGCTTTCTCCTCTTTGTTTGGATCCATAGTTATCTACGCTGACACTATTATTTTGGGCTGGTTCGCTTCAGTTCAGAACATTGGATTCTACAATGCCGCTCAACGGCCAATTCAGTTTTTATATCTGGTATCTGGGATCATAGCTAGTGCCGTTTTGCCAGTGATGGCTAGATTGGCCAAAAATAATTCCCCAGAACTCAAAAAAATCATTGAAAAAACCTTGGCTCTAATTATGCTGGCTGGACTCCCTATTGTCGCCGGCGGAGCCCTGCTCTCTCAACCGATAATTTTATTCTTGTTCGGAGCTGAATATAGCGCTTCGGGATTGATATTTAAAATTTTAATTTTCACCCTTTTATTTATCTATCCGGCGCATTTATTAACCAATCTAATTATTGTTTTTAACCGACAAAAAGAAATTATTAAATATTGGCTTTTTTCGGCGCTGGTAATTATCTTAGCCAGCCTAATTTTTATACCTAAGTGGGGCATAATCGGCGCCGCTCTGGCGGCTTTGCTATCCCGAGCCATTGGCAACGGCTTGGTTTTTTTCCAAGCAAAAAAAATCAAGTCCTTCCATTTTTTTTCTCCCTTAAAAAAAATCGCGCTGGCTACGCTTTTTATGTCTTTACTTATTTTGCTACTTTTGTCCGCCAGCTGGCCTTTAGCCGCTATTATAATTCTCGGCGCGATTTTTTATTTCAGCGTCTTGGCTCTATTAAAAGAACCCCTGCTTAAAGAGATCGTTTTATTCTGGAAAGCATAGGATAAAGCCGAACCTTAATTCTTTGAGGAATCAGAGAATAAATATATTCCCCGGCAACAAATAAATAAGCCATTAAAGCATAAGGATAATATTTTTTATTTAAGCTAATGATCTTTAAAGTCCCTCGGCATCTGATTTTTTGTTTTAAATTTAAATAAGAAGCGTTCTGACCGGCCATTAAATATTTAGTGAAGTATTCCGGAAAATTATAAAATTTCCCCATTCGCCCCAATTTTAACCAAAAATTCCAATCCTCATGTCTTATATCATCGTATAATCCGACCCTTAAAGCCGCTTCCTTTCTAAACATGGTGGTAGTATGGGAAAAAGGATTAGCCAGCAAAGCGCGTTTTCGGATTTCTGCATCTTGCTCCTTTTTAAGATATCGAAATTTTTCCTGGTTATGCCCATCAATAACTATCATTCCTCCGCCACAAACCATGTAATCTGGATTATTATCTAAAAAATCGGTCTGCATTTTGAGTTTGTCCGGATGGCACCAATAATCATCGTCGTCCAAACGAGCGATATATTCTCCTTTAGACAATTTAATCCCTAAATTCAAGCTATAAGGCAATCCCAGATTTTTTTTATTTTTAAAGTATCTAACCATCGGATACTTTTTTATTATCTTTTCGGTATTATCCGTGGATCCATCATCCACGATAATAGTTTCAAAATCTTTAAAACTTTGTTCAAAAATGCTTTTTATCGAACGCTCAATTAAATTCGCTCGATTATAAGTCCCCATCACTATACTCACTTTTGGCTTTGGTATCGCCATTTATCTTTTAAAAATAGATATTTATTCACCAGCCATTTTATACTCTTGGGATATCCAATCGCAAAAATTAAGCCAATTGCCTGATAAAAAATATATTTTTCCGTATCGGAAAATTTGCTCAAAGATCGGATTAAATCAATTTTATGCTGAAGTTTAAAAGCTCGGCTTCCCAAATTGCCGGATTGCCTAATTCTTATATAAGTTAAAGCTTCGCTTAGATATTTAAATTTATATCCGGCATTGGCCATCCTTAGCCAATAGTCCCAATCTTCACTTTTTTTTAAATCTTCATCAAAATAGCCGATTTTATTTATCATTTCTTTTTTAAATAAAACCGAACTGGGAGCGATAAAATTCTTTTTTAATAATTTCTCAAATATATTTCCCGAATAATACTGATATTTTAGACGCATCAGCTTATTCTCTCCGTCGCGGAAGTGTCTAACATCAGAATAGCTAAGGGCGTAATCATGATCATTTTCTAAAAATTTTATCTGATTTTTTATTCTTTCTTTATGATAAATATCATCCGCGTCTAAAAGACTAATATATTTTCCCTGCGCCATTTTTAGGCCCGCATTCCGGGCTCCGGAAAGACCTTTATTTTCCTGATAAATATATTTTATTTTATTTTTGTATTTTTTTAACATGTCTTCGGTGCCATCCGAAGACCCGTCATCAATAACCAAAATTTCTATATTCTTATAAGTTTGCGCTAAAACCGAATCTATGGCTTGACATATATAATGCTTATCGTTAAAGGTAGGAATTACCACCGAAACCCAGGGCTTCATTAAGACCAGGCTAACAGATTCTCTGGTAATTGACAATAAAGGCATTATGACAATGGGTCATAATGCCTCGCTATTAAAAATCACCTCGCATCCTTTCTCGGCGAATTTTACCGGGATCTCTTGAAGCCCCAGCTCTTGGCGAATCTTTCTATGTTTTTCCGGCGGAGCAATAAACAATAAGCAGCCACCGCCTCCGGCGCCGCAAATTTTCCCTCCCCAAGCGCCAGAATTCAAACCGAGCTGGTATAGACGATCGATGGTCGGATTGGAAATACACGAAGCTAGGCTTCGTTTACGAAGCCAGCCTTCATGCAAAACCTTGGCCGCTCCGTGCCAATCTTGATCCAGAAGCAGGTCCTTAAAAATCAAAGCCGAATCCGCCATTTTTTCCAGCACCTCCAATTTTCCGGGATCAAATCTAAGATTCTGACGCTGCTCTTTTAGAACCAGATTAGCTTCTCTTCTGCTTCCGGTAAAAAAAAGCAAGAGATGATCCTGCCACTCCGGAGAAACTTCCAGCGGCTGAACTTTCACCGAACCGCCTCTCTCAAACTCCAACAGGTTAAAGCCACCCAGGGCCGAAGCGTATTGATCCTGTTTGCCTATAGGATCACCCACCAAATTAATCTCCAGTCGGCAAGCGGCTTCAGCCAAATCCTGCCCCGCTAAGTTTCTATCCAGCGCTTTTAACAAAGCTACGCTAAAAGCACTGCTAGATCCCAAACCAGTCTTGCCGGTCACATCAGAAACCGTGAGAATTTCAATCGGAGCTTTAATGTTTCTATTCACCAGAGCCTCCCTGACCCTGGAATGTCTGATTTGCTCCGCAAAATCCACTACTTCGGTTCGGCGATATTTTAATACGATTTTGGGGTCCATGGTTTGGTTAATCATGACCCAAACATATCGCTGAATTGCCGTAGAAATCACTCGACCAGTGTGTAAATGATAAAAATCGGCGATATCTGTCCCGCCGCCGACAAAACTTATACGAACTGGCGATCTGGTGATAATCATGTTAGTCTCCTTTCAAAGTCCTAGATAGAGCTTCTCGATTTTTTAAAACAAAGTCAATAGATGCGCCAACGCTTAGCTAAAATTTTTATTATCGGAGCTATCGCCAGTTTATTTTTTAGAACCGGTTTTATCACCCCGGCATCGATCATGCCTTTTGAAATTTTTATTTGGCTGGCGTTAATTTTTACCCTTCCCGGCCTAAAGCTAAAAAAAATAGCTTATTGGCTGAAATTATTGGCTTTATTTATTATTTTTTCCCTAATCGGGTTATGGCAGGGCTATATCAGCTATAATAACTTTACTCCGGAAATTATTAGAGGATTAATTTTGGATTATTATTTCCTAATCAGCTCCATCTTGAGCTTTTTATTGCTAATTTATTATCAAGAAGATAAAAAATTTTTGAAAAATTGTTTTTACGCCTTTTTAGCCCCTTTAGGGTTGGGAATTTTATTATTGTGGCCAGGAAACTTTTTTATCAAAGATTTTCGTTTAATCGCTTTTCACACCGGTCCCAGCGTTTTAGCCAGTTTATTGATTGTCCCTATGGCTATTATTTTGTCTGAATTAATAGCTGGGGAAAAAATAAAAAACCAGCTCCTGGCTGGCACTGGCGCTACTCTAATTCTGGCTTTAATTTTCTGGAGCGGAACTAGAGCGGCTTGGCTGGCGATTTTTTTTATGCTGGTTTTGGTATTTTTTTATTATCTAAAAAAAGCTAAAAACCAAGTTAAGTTCACTGCTAATTTGATCTTGTGGTCAATCATAATCTCCGCTATTGCCTTTCTTATTATCCCGCGCGAAGCGCAAAATATGATGTTTTCTAGAATTTATCCGCAATACACAAAAAATTTTTACGATCAAAAAGAAATCGTGGCTGAGAGCAAGGAAATCTCCTGGCTAATTCTAGCCAAAATTCCCAGCATTAGTTTGCCGGGAATTACCCAAAAAAATATTCTGGAAATAATCAAAATTGCCAAAGTCAAAAAAGATAAAACCTTTGTTCCTAATTTATCCAGCGAAGACCGACAATCGCTGTTCCCTAAATCATTAAAACTGATGGCTTCCCATCCTTTGGGTCTGGGGCCTCAATTTTATAGAATAGAGCAGCAGATTCTGGTAAATAATTTTCCCGCCGGAGCCCATAACACCTTTCTGGCTACTCTCTTAATCGGCGGGCCGGGAATGCTCTTAATTATTTTGTTCTTGCTTTATCGAGCGTTTAAATCCTGGTGGCTAATAAAAAATAAAAATAGTCATTGGCTGAGC
>Ga0209541_10005184_pt1 | contig 22791 bp, 31 predicted proteins | sample RifCSPlowO2_01_FD_184027 | JGI IMG/M metagenome (GOLD analysis project Ga0209541, IMG submission 184027) | Groundwater microbial communities from Rifle, Colorado - Rifle CSP2_plank lowO2_0.1 (SPAdes) (version 2) | ecosystem: Environmental > Aquatic > Deep subsurface > Groundwater | place...
GAATCACATCCTGCTTCACTGCACCCAAAACTTGCAAAGGCAATGATAAATTTAACAGGCGCAATAAAAAGTTCAATTATCTTAGATCCATTCTGCGGCTCCGGCGGTTTGCTAATTGAAGCCGGTTTAATGGGTATGAAAATTGAAGGTTCAGACCTTGACAGAAATATGGTAAACCGGGCAAAAATTAACCTTAAACATTACAAAATAAAAGCTAAAGTTGAACAAAAGGATGCTTTAACAATAACAAAAAAATACAAGTATATTGTAACTGATTTGCCATATGGAAAAAGCACAAAAGTTACAAACGCAAAATCTTTAGTAAAAGAATTTCTTGACAATATTAAAGCAAATGTTATTGTTTTAGGACTTCCAGATTTTATCAAACTGCCTAAAAATAAATATAAAGTAGAATCTTATTTCAAGCATTATCTGCACAAATCATTATCAAAAAAAATCTACCTGTTAAAATGGAATACATCACCACATCCAACGAATTAAGAAAAATAAACGACGCAATAAAAAAAGGCAGAAAAGAAATAGATATATCCCTGGACTTGGGCAAAACCCTATCTAAAATTCAAGTAAATAAAAACGAAATCATTTTACCAGATAAAACCAAAATTAAATCTAACAAAATAAAAGATAAAGACAAAAATTGTTACATTATAAAAAATAATAAATTCATTAAACTGCAATTTTTCTCGGAAGAAACGAATAAGCTCTATAAATTAATACCTACGAGCTTCAGGCCAATTCTAAAAATTTCAGCAACTTCTATGCATAAAATGCCGTTCATTGAAAAAATTAAAAAATTAAAATTAAACGGAAAAATCCTTGATTCCGGCACCGGATTGGGATATACAGCAATTGCAGCATCACAACATGCCAAACAAGTAATTACAATTGAATGGGATCCAAATGTAATTGAAATTGCAAAACTTAACCCTTATTCTGAAGAACTTTTTACAAAAGGTAACATTAAACAAATTAATGCAGATTTCACTAAAGAAGTTAAAAAATTTAAGACTAATGAATTTGATAATATTATTCTTGATGCCGGCACAGTGCATCAATCCGGAGACTTTTTCTCAACAAATAACTACAAAGAAGTTTACAGAGTGTTAAAACCTAATGGGAAACTTTTTCATTACCTGCCCCAATCAGGAATAATGCGAGGACGTGATTACATCGGCGAGATTATCAAACGTCTTAAAACGCTTGATTTCAAAAATATAACGAGAGATGATGAAAGTTCCAGTATTGAAGCTGAAAAATAATTAACCAGAAATGACACGAGGCATCACTATCGAACCGGAAAATCCGGAAAGAATTGAGGCGTCACCTGGATAGTTCCCGAACTATTGTACATTTCTAAACTATATTTAGTTACCCAACAAATATTTTGATTACAACTAAAAACTTGTTTCCATGAATTAACAAGTAAATCCAATTCATCTGACTTTACTAAACTAACTAAACTATAATTTACAAATGGATTCATTTGTTGCAGACAGTCTTGTTCAGATTCACATTTTAATTTGTTGCCATCTATCTTAATTTGCTCATATGAAGTTTCAACACATTTCAGATTATCATTCTCATCAGTACTACGTTGAGAATAACTTTTATCTATTTGACTAACATATAAAATACAATCCTCATTTGTAGAACATAAATGAGACAATGCTAACTTTTTGCTTCCATCAGTTCTTAAACATTCCTTGACTGATATTTCAGAAGGAACATCTGATTCAGTAGGAACATCTGAACTAGAACAACCGACTATAAATATAAACATAAAGACCAAAAATAGGAGTAGAATATTTTTCATAAAAATATGAGACAAATTAATATATAAAACTATCGTTTTGCCACTGCCAATCTACGAAATTGACTATAATAGGATTATCATAAACTAGGTTTATATTATAATTTTGGATGCACAACCAAACTAACAAAAGCTATACACATACCATTTAGATAAGTAGAAACCTTTTTAAACTTTAAATCTATATTTTACTTAAAGAGAGGTAATAATTAGATGAGTCTACAAATTTGGGCGATAAATGTTTTTTCAGCCATTGCAATTGTTATTGGTGGTTGGGGAATGCTTACTCATGTATTTCCGCGAATAGAAGAAATTCTTAAACCAATTATTAAAGATAAAGTATCATTAAAATCATTTATGGGACTTTTGAATATTATTATTTTATGGATAGTTGCCCAAGGAATAATCAATTACTTATTAAAAATAAATAACCCCGTATTAAACTTCATAGAAGTATTCACGCCAGCTTTAGATATATTTTTAGAGTTCTTACCTTACTTGAAATGGGTCATATTGGGCTGGTTCATTATAATCGCATTCAAAAAAAGATAAATAGATGCCTGAAACACAAGAATAAAGTTATGCCCAAAAAAACAAAATTCTTCGCAAACAATTAAACTTCAAAATCTTTATTCAAAAAAAATAATTTTATTTCCAACAACTAATCGTTCTGAATAAATAGTCCCCGCTGAAAACTCAACAACATATTTAGCTTTGTTTTTAGGATTATAATAACTGAAAGGTTTCAGATTTTCAACCAATTCAACAATATTATGCCTGGAATCAAGATAAACAACATCTATCGGAAAAAAAACAAACCACATATGTAAAGGAACGCGTTGTTCTTCATCAAATACAAACACCATAATAGCAGGTTTAAACCTAAACATTTGTCCTATACCTTTGGATATTAAATCTCGGCAAAAGATTGGATCTTCAAGTCTCATAATTATTATTAATAAATCCTATATTATATAACTTTCTGTAAAGAAAACCTTTTATACCTGTTAAGACTATAAATTTTAGGTGATACCAAATGAGAGATGAAAATTATTCAGAAGACGATCCCAAACCTGAAGATCAGGAAATGAGCGAAGATGAAAAAGAAGAACTTGAAATGGATATGGATGAGAAAGATGAAGATATTTATGAAGATGAAGGTTCAACTAAACTTGAAGAAGATGGCGTAATCGATCCTGCTGAAGAAGGTTTCATGAAAGGAGCTGCGCATGACGGCGAAGATGCGAAATGCCGCGAATGCGGAGAAATATTAGTAGATGACCATCTTGAAAAAGAAATTAATGGCAAGGTAATGCGGTTTTGTTGTGATTCTTGCTTGGAAAAATACGAAGAAAAACACCAAGAAGAAACAGACGAATAATTCAGGTTATTTTTTCAGATATTGAATACCCTGATGCTCTGCTCCAAATAAGATTTTATTTTTTTACTTGTTTTATCGTATATTGGGCAATTTTTCTAGCTATATTTTTTCCAGTCGCTTTTTCTAACCCTTCAAAGCCCGGATGCTGATTCACTTCAATTACTTGATTGCCGGTTTTACCTTTCATGATATCAACACCGCAAATATCAGCTTCTACTGCTTTTGCAGACTTTAAGGCCATTTCAATTAAATCAGAATCAGGTTTCATAACTTCAACTTTATTACCTAACGAAAAATTAGTTTTCCAGCCATGCACAGAAATTCTTTTCATGGCCCCAATAACTTCATTGCCTAAAACAAATAACCTGTAATCTTCATTTTTTTCATGGGGAATATATTCTTGTAAATAAATTAACCTTCCAACCTTGCTCATTGTCGATATCCAATCCTCAGCTTCTATACTTGAATTGATAAGCGCAACACCAGAACCCTTGCCTCCGTGTAAAAGTTTAAAAATTACAGGGTTTTCTAATTTTTTTACTGCTCTTAAAATGCCCGCAGAAGATGATGCAAGATAAGCTCTTGGTTGGGGGATATTATTTTTACTTAATAATAACGACGTCAGATATTTATTTTGACAATTTTTTATAGCTCTATAACTATTAATAGTGGGAATACCCATAGCTTCTAATTGTCTCATAGTAATTAAACCAAATCTATAATGACCAGTACTAAACCGGGGAAGCACCACATCCAATTCATCCAGTTTAACTTTATCTTGAAACCCGGAAAGTTTACCATCAATTGAAAGACACAACTTTCCCAAATTTAATTTTACTACTTTCAGATTCATTCTTTTAAATTCCTCAAGAATCCTCTTCCGAGCATGTTCATGAAATTTAATCCCAAGTAATCCTATTTCTATACCCATACCCAAATTCAAGTTTTATATGTTTATAAATATTTAGTAAAATATATGAGCATAGCTAATGCCATTCAATTCAATTAACTACAATTAGATTAACATAAACTTTATTGAGATTATAATTCAGAATGCCTAACTTAACTGGCAACAGCGAACAGATAAAGTAAAACCATAGTTTTATATAATAAAATGATTAAAAATAATATATGGTTGAAATTTCTGAACGTGAAGAAGAACTGCCCGAAGCGGTTATTGGCAAACTTCTTAAAATTGCTGCCGAAGATAAAAGTATCGCTTCACTTGGTCCTGGCGAACCTGACTTTTCACTCCCAAAACCATTAGTTAATTATATTCCGCAATTAAAAAATAAAGTTAACCATTACTCGCCACCGGCAGGTAGAAGTGATTTAAGAGAAGCGATTGCTAAAAAAGTTAGAAAAGAAAACAAGATAAAAGCTTCACCAGAAAATGTAGTAGTCACGGCCGGAAGCCAAGAAGCTTTAATGCTGGCTTCAATGTGCACTCTTGACGTATCTGACCAAGTAATACTTCCAACACCCGCATTTATGGGTTATCAGCCAATGTTCGATTTAATCAATGCGCAAGTTGTGCCTATACAGCTTAAAGAAGAATTAAAATTTGAACTAAGCCCTGACGACCTCAAAAAACACATTGATAAAAAGAAAACTAAAGTTTTACTTATTAACAGCCCTTCAAATCCTACCGGTAACGTAATAAGGAAAAAAGTTTTAGAAGAAATTTCAGACATTGCAGTTGAAAACGATCTTTATATATTTTCAGATGAAGCATATGAAAAAATCGTCTACGACCAAAAACATTACTCAATTGGCTCATTTAATGGCATGGAACAACGGGTCGTAACTTTGCAATCCTTTTCTAAATCACATGCAATGTGCGGATTTAGAATTGGTTACGCGATCGCAAACCCTGAACTTGTCCAAGCAATTTCAAAAATACATATTTACTCAACATTGACAGCATGCACATTATCACAAATGCTTGCAGTAAAAGCACTAAAATTACCTGAAAAATATATCAATGCAATGGTAAAAAGTTATAGGATAAGAAGAGATTACTTAGTAACAAGATTAAACGAGCTAGATTTGCCAACGCCAAAACCCGAAGGAGCATTCTATACATTTTCAAATATAAGCGAATATTCAAACAACAGTTTCAAATTTGCAAGCGATTTATTAAAAGCTAAAGTTGCAGTAGTTCCAGGTATAGAATTTGGGTTATATGGCGAAGGATATATCAGATGTTCATATGCAACCAACCTAAACGTTATCAAAACTGCAGCAGAAAGACTTGAAAAATTTTTGAAAAAATATGGCAAATAACAATGACAATACTAAAAAAATCGCATTAAACATAATAACAGTTATTTCTTTTGTTAGTTTAGTATTTGAATTCTCATTGGTCATGTCCGAAATATTTGGCTATAACCTCAATATAACAATCCAAAACATTACAACCCTCCCTACAAATGAATATTCATTTTTAATGTTTCTCAGCATTTTCACAATGTCTTCATTAGGATTGCACTGGGGAAAAATACACCGAAATTATAATAAATCTCAAAACAAATACGCTAAATTTAAAGGTCCGCCAGAACGGATTGCAATGTTTGTAAATCACAAAAAGTAGAACTAAAATTATAGGCCCCTGCATTAATAAAAATTAGATTATCTCCAACCTTAGGATTTTTCAAATATACTTTATATCTGAATAAATCTAATGAACACGGAGTTTTACCTTTGATCTTGTATGCTTTGCCTGTTTTAAGCTCACCCTCAACAAGTAATTTTACAGGCACGATTAAAGCATCTAAATCCGTATTGTAAACAGATGCGTTTACAATAATATTATTCCCATAAATTGAAATTATTTCAGTCACAAGTTTACCTGCTGGTGCAGCTATAAACCTTCCGGGTTCAATCATCATTTTAATATTGTTTGAATTTAACCACTCTTTGAACTCTCTTATTTTTTTAAATATCCCCTGCAAAACTTCAGTATTCGTATTGGCATAACTTGATGGTAAACCTCCCCCGATATTAACAACATCAATAGCCCCCAATGTCTCTTTATTAAGCAAATCTTCCAATTCTCTTTTCAAGCTCCACTCGCTCATGTTTTGAGTTTTCCTATGGAAATGCACTCCTAATTGGCCAATTTTATTGTTATTGCTTAATTCTTTAATTTTCTCATTAATTACATCTGAATCCATTCCGAACACAAAATACTTTTCAGTCTTAACTGTGTTTTCTTTTAATTTCATTCTTAACAATAAATTTACTTTATTAGAAAAATCGTTAATTGCGCTTATAAAAATAGATAAATCACTTTCATTGTCAACAACAAACCACTTTATCCCTTTATATAATAACTCTCTTATTTCTGTAGCTTGCCAACCTTGCGCAAAAAATAATACACGAGACATATCTTTAATATACTTCAACTCATTGACCAAGTGAACACTAAACATACAACCTCTCTCTTTTTCCAGAATAGCTGTAATCAACGGATTTGTCTTTGAACTATAAGACACAATGTCAGAATAACCCGCGACCTTGTCAAACTGCCCAAGTACTACTTTTTTAGAAATTAAAAATTTTGGTTCAGCCATATCATACCTCAAATTTATCATCATCAATTTTATGTTCATATAATTGACCTGGACCATCTTCGAGTAACTCATGAATTTCTTCCATTCTCAGACTACAAACTCTCCAATAATCAGAACCCTCTTCCAATCCCTGTTTTTCTACATCTAATAAATCAACAATTTGTTCATCTTTAAAAACGTAAACACTATTACATCTATAATGACAGATATCTCTACAATGTGCTTCAATTTTAGAAGCATGAACTTCATAATCTTTTGCGAATAACTTTCTATGCTCTGTAGTTGCCCATAACAAACCTGCTTCTTCCATACCAATTGGCAGTAAACCTTTTTTCGCACGTTTCTCATTAATGTAATACATATGTTCCTCAATTTCTCTTATTTGCATTAAATTATAGACCATACACTTATCTTCTAGACTATCCATCTAAATCAAGCCCTCCACTTTCAAATCTTCTAAAGCCTTCATCATTGCCAATGGAAACATAATAGTTACATCGCCGATAACTGTTGCAACATCAGATTCATCGTTTACTTTCCCCCATGACTTGGCTTCGTCAGTTGTCGCTCCTGACATACTACCTGAAGTTTTATGGGCAGTTGTCATGTAAACTGCATAATTAGCTCCGCCATTTAGCAAAGTACAAAGAATTGCGTGATGCTTTGAAATGCTCCCGCCTAAAGCGATAACACCCTTTGCATCGTCATGTGTAGTACTAAACAAAATGTTTCCAAAATCTTTTACAACATCAACAATGAAATCAGAATGTTTTTGTTGGAACAAGTAAAGATGAAATCCGAACGCACCATCAGTTATAGCTGGGCAAAAAATTGGAACATCGTTTCTAGCTGCCTGATACAAAATTGAATTTTCATCATTCAATGTCAAACCAATCTCTTTCAACATTTCAGATATTGTCCACATTTTTTGTTTTTCGTATAATTTTTTTAGTACCGGGTTAATTAAATCTTCAAAATTCATATAACTTTCGTTCTTAACTAATAAATTTCCAATTCTGTTAATGCCTTTTTCATGAAGTTCAACGTCATCATCGCTAAATTTGCCCACTAAAAATTTTTCACCGCTGGCTTTCATAATGTCTTCTTCAATTCCTCCCACAGTAGTCACAATTATATCAGCCATTCTTAACTTTATTAGTTGAGCAAAAAAACCTCTTAACCCGGAAGTCACCATATTTGATGTGAATGTTAAGAAAATCTTAGCAGAATTCTTTTTCATTTTAACAAACACTTCAGCAGCTTTTGCAAGTTCAGTGCTTTGATAACCTAAGCTGGAAAAATCATTAACCAAATCTTTCACACTTATCCCAGGAGTCCATTTCAAATCTTTAACATACATAGTAATTACCTTTGATAATTATAATATAAATATGAATAAAAATAGAATTAATAAATTTACCTTCCAAATGCACTAACTGTATCAAATAATGTCTGATTCATATAAAATATAGTTTACAGAAGTTATTTATAAGGGTTGCGGTTTAGTTCAGTTTAGTTCAGTTCAATAAATTTACTACCGCATAAAGACAACTTAACAATAGAAACATTTTTATATTAATGGTAGTTATCAAGACCATATGGTAGATAAAACAACCGATAACAAACTGAAGATAATTGGCCTTTACCGTTCAAACTATTTGGCCCAATATCACACTAGAGAAATAGCCAAATTAATCAAAAAAAGCCATGTTACGCTTCTTCCTTACCTTAAAGCCCTCGAAAAAGACAAAATTCTAATTGCTAAGAATATCGGGAAAAACAAAGTTTACACTTTAAATTTGGATAATATACTCACCAAAAATTATCGGATTATAAGTGAGCTTGCGGAATCAATACTCTTTCAAGAACAAGTTTTCTTTATTAAAAAAATAACGACAGAAATTTTTAAACTTAATCTTTCAGGATCGCTTGTTTTATTTGGTTCTTACGCTAAAAGAACATTCAAAGAAGATAGTGATATTGACCTGTTTTATTTAGGAGAACTTAAAGAAATGGACATGACAAAAATAAAAGCAATCGGAAAAACATACGGAAAAACCATTAATCTTAAAACAGCCACCTGTGAAAACTTTGAAAGCGGATTAAGAAAAAAAGACGCTTTGATTATGGAAATCCTAAAATACCACATCATTTTACATAACCCAGACATTTTCATTAATGCATTATGGAGGTATTACAATGAAATCAGAGGATAAAGATTCCAAAAGCCATGTTTCTTGGTGCTGGAAACAAAAAAAAGGCATTAAGCTGGAAGAACCAAACGATAATCTCTGCAAAGCCTACATTGAGAAAGCAAAAAGTGCATTAAATATGCTTGATTCTGCAATTGAAAAAGAAGAAATTGATTGGATAGCGACAACAGCATATTATTCCCGATATTTTGTTCTGTATGCTTTTCTTCAAAAATGTGGCATAAAATCAGAAATCCATGACTGCACCATTTCATTAATGTATTTTCTTCTAGTTGAAGAGAATATTATCTCAGAAGAACTTTACACAGAATTATTATTAGCTAAAGATCTGCGTGTAGATACTCAATATTATGTAACAGAACAAATAGACAAAGAAAAACTGAAAACAGATTCAGCAACAGCAAGAAATTTTGTTTTGAAAATTGAAGAAATAATTGAGAACACAACAGAAACACAAATCAATAAAATCAGACTAAAACTTACTAACGCCCGCCACCCATGCTAACTCTACACTGGAAAACTATAACAGCGCCTAGAAGTACAGCAATTCAAAAACTCTTCGGCTGATGCCTTGTCCTCCCAACTCCGTTCAGATATTTGATTAACGATAATTCTAGTTCTCGCTCGCAGGTCGGAGAAACTAACACCGACAAAACGGGTTTTGTGCGACAATTTTATGCTGATTCTGATTAGATGTAGGTTTCCATCCAACACCTTTATATATTATAATTATCATAAAATATAAAAAGAGGTAAAATGATAGAAATCAGATTACACGGTCGTGGCGGACAGGGTGTTAAGAAAGCATCTATGATTCTGGGTAGAACTGGCTATATGGCAGGTTACAAAACTCAAGATTTTGCAATGTATGGCGCAGAACGTAAAGGCGCCCCAGTTACAAGCTTTGTAAGAATTGACAAAAAAGCAATTAATACTAGGGGCCACATATTTCACCCAGACTACATAGTAATTCTTGATGACACTTTAGACATTCCCTGTAATATAACAGGCGCAAAACCTACTACCCAGATTATCATTAACTCTGCCAAAAAATTTCCTAATCTAAAAAATGTCCACGTTGTAGATGCAACTTCAATCGTAATGAAAGAAACAGGTAAAAATATTACAAATGTTGCAATGCTCGGTGCACTTGCAAAAATATCAAAAATATTTTCTATTAAAAATATTGAAAACGCTGTAAAGGTTGAACTTGGCAAATATAATCCCGATATGCTTGCTAAAAACATGAAAGCAGCTAAAGAGATTTATAATCAAACAAAATAAAAAATTAGCATTTAAAATGATAGAAGAAAATAAAATAAAAAATATTGGAACAAAGGGTTTCCCCTATGCAACAGCAGGTATGAAAGCTTTAGAAAGAAGTTCATGGCGTGTCCAAAAACCTGTAATTGATTACAAAAAATGCATCAAGTGTCACACTTGCTGGCTGCTTTGTCCAGATTCAGCGTATGAAATTGACAATAAAGGTTACACGCACGCAAACGGCAAAGTTTGCAAAGGTTGTGCAATATGCGCAGTTAATTGTCCTGTACATTGCATTACAATGGAGCGTGAACACTAATGATTGATTTACTGGATGGCAACCAATGCGCAGCAATAGCAGCTAAACTGGCCAGAGTTAAATGTGTTCCATGTTTCCCTATCACTCCACAAACAGAAATTATTGAAACTATACAAAAATGGGTAGTTGACGGTGAATGGAAAGATGTGCAATTTAATCAATTAGAATCAGAACATTCCGCAATGTCTGCAGCATTTGGTGCGCAAATTACGGGTGTAAGAACCTTCACAGCTACTTCTTCACAAGGACTATTTTTAATGCATGAAATGTTGCCAATCATTGCAGGCGCAAGAGCGCCCATGGTTCTAGTCAATGTCTCAAGAGGAGTTTCATCTCCAATTACCTTATGGCCTGATCATAACGATGTTTTAGCGATGAGAGATACTGGATTTATCACATACATTTGCGAAACAAATCAAGAAGTATTAGATTCAATTATTATCGCATACAAAGTAGGCGAGAACAAAAATATATCATTACCATCGATTGTAAACATGGACGGTTTTATTCACTCTTATACAAGAACACAGGTAGATGTGCCTAAACAAAGTTTAGTTGATAAATTTTTACCAAAACTTAAAATGGCAATTAAACTTGATACAAAAAAACCTATGACCCTCGGAATTCCTGTGCTGGGAGATTATATGAAATTTAGAATTCAGTTGCATAAAGCGCAGCTTGACGCATTTAATGAAATAAAAAAAGTACATAATGAATGGTACAAATTAACTAAACGAAAATATGAATTTGTTGAAATGCACAAATTAAAAGATGCAAAAGCTGCGATTGTTATAATGGGTCCAAACACAACCATTGCGCGCGCAGCTGTTGACAACATGAGGAAAAAAGGTAAAATGGTTGGTTTGTTAAGAATACGATTATACAGACCATTCCCTGAAAAAGAAATTAAGGATGCTCTAAAAAATATACCGAATATTGCAGTTGTTGACCAAAATATTTGTCCAGGTATGTCAGGCATTTCATATCCAGAAGTAAAAAGTGCAATGTACGGTCAAAAAAATATTATTTCAAACTATATCGCCGGTCTTGGCGGGAAAGCATTAAGCCAAGAAGAGTTTGAAGAAGTATTGGAAGAAACACTAAATACAAAACAAGAAGTAAGAAAATGGTTGATGTAAAAAGTTATATCATTAATAAAAAAATACGCACATAAATTAACTGCAATTTAAAATCATTCAAAAAATAATCAAAAACACAATGGACAAAACAAAAGAAGTAAAACTTAATAGTAAAATAAACGGAAACGAAATTCGGGTAGACTTTAACGGAGAAAGTATGAACATACCAAAAGAAGATTTAGTTACTGGCGGAACTTTTGCATGTTCTGGATGTGGCGCAATCCTTGGCACTAAATTAGCCCTAAAAGCATTAGGTAAAGATACTATTATGATTAACCCTGCTGGCTGCATGACTTTAACAGCTACATGGCCGTTTACTCCCTACAAAGTACCATGGGTACACTCAGCAATTGAAAACGCGGGCGCAACCGCTACAGGAGTTTTGATGGCATTAAAAGCGCAAGACCTTGACAAAAAAGTTAACGTGCTAGCTTTTGCGGGTGATGGCGCATCATATGATATTGGTTTACAAGCATTATCAGGATTTATTACAAGACGCGAACACATAATTTACATTTGTTATAATAACTCATCATTCGCTAATACAGGTTTCCAGCATTCAGCTGCAACCCCCTATGGCGCAAGAACAAAAACAACTGAACCAGGCAAAAATTGCCCTGTAGGCAATCCATTACCCCGAAAAAATCTTGCCAAGATGATGGCGATAAACGGAGCTGAATACGTTGCAACTGCATCAGTCTCACACCCTATCGATTTTATTAATAAAATCAAAAAAGCAAAAGATATGAAAGGTCCAGTTTTTATTGATTTACTAACCCATTGTATTCCGGGATGGCTACATGCAGATGGAAATGGTATCCAAGTGGGGCAAAAAATGGTTGATTCAGGAATGTGGCCATTATATGAAATCCATAATAAAAAAGTAAATATTACTGTAAAACCCAAAATGATCCCTATCAAAGAAGCAATGCAATTACAAGGCAGGTTTAAACATTTAACTGAGAACGATATTAAGGTAATCCAAGACATGGTTAACAAAGAATGGGAACTTATTAACTCAGGTAAATTTTGGGAAAGTGAAGAATATTAATTCTGTTCTAAAATGAACAAGCTCCAATCCATAACAAAAGCCTGCAAAATAACGGACCAAATCTTCTCAGATATAATCAAAAACTTCTCAATATTTAACTCAGAAAAACAAATATCAAATTTTATCATCAAAGAAATTAGGGATAGAAAACTGCGACCAGCATTTGCGCCGATAGTTGCTACTGGAAAAAACGCTGCCGAAATACATCACAAACCAACAAAAGATTGGTACAATGGTTTTTGTGTAATTGATTTGGGTGTGCGCGTTAACGGTTATTGTTCAGATATGACAAGGACAATATTTATAGGTAAACCTTCTGTAAAAGAAAAACTACTTTATGATTTATTATTAAATGCTCAAATTTCTTGTATCAAAAAAATAAAACCCGGAATTTCTTGCAAAGAACTTGCTCGTTATAATGTGAAAATGTTGGGTAAACATAAAAACCAGATGATTCATGCATTAGGGCATGGCGTTGGTAAATATATACATACTAAACCAAAAATATCGCTAAAATCTAATGACGCACTTAAAAAGGGAGATATTATAACAATTGAGCCAGGGATTTATTATAGAACTAAATATGGAATAAGGATAGAGGATACGCTTGTAGTTGGCGGTAATGTATTGACAAAGAGTGATAAAAAACTATATCTCCAAAAATAAAATAAAAATTATTTCTTTTTATTAGTTCGTTTAAAAATCACCCTTTCGTAAACAACCTGCCCTTTAATCCGGCAAAATCTCCAAAAACTCCCTTTGGCCACTTTTTATCAGCATACTCAAAAAACTTATGCTCCTCATTCCTACGATTAATTCGTTCAATTGTTTCCCCTTCCAAAGAAATAAGCAATTCTATCTCTTTATTATTAAACATATATCTAATATGTTCGGGCAAATACTCACGTTTCTGCACCTCATACGTCGCGTCAATACTAGGCACATTCATAAGGCCACCAGACCCTAAAGACCCCGCATCATTTCCAATTCCAATAGAATTCCCTCTAAAATAAAAACGCTTAATTTCATATTCAATCAGCTTAACATCAGCAACTTCACCTAATTTATAATACTTACCAGCTTTCCGTAATCCAAATCTTAAGCCATCCCCTCGCATCCAATAGTATCCTACGCCATGCCCAGCAGGACGCTCAGCACATTCTTTCCAATCTCCACATTTATTCCCTGTGGCACCTAACTGCTCATCTAATGTCATTTTAAACCTCCAAAGTCATTTTAACACCCCTTATATTATCAAAATTCCAATTCCTAAATTAAACTTCTGCTAATTTTTGGGGGAAATCCCAAAAACTATCTAAAGAGATAAGCCTTTATTCCGAATATGCACAAGATTGACAAAAAAGATAAAAAAATCATTTATGCACTATGTCAGAATAGCAGACAGCCATTTTCACAAATTACAAAACAAATATGTTTATCAAAAAATGAAGTTGCATACAGAATAGAGCGAATGAAGAGGATAGGACTGATAAAAAAGTTCCTTACAGCTGTCCAATTTGGCTTTACAAAATCGGAGAACAACTGCAACTATCGCCAGATACAATAGCGTACAGAATAAAAAAATTAGAAAAAGAAAATGTTATTGTAACTTCAATTCAAAATATTGAAATTTCCATTTTAGAATTTACGCGATATCTTATAATTCAATTAACAACGCCCACACAAAAACAATTTAAACAATTAAAATTATATTTGAAAGAGAATAAATATGTCCAGTATGCAGTCAGAGGCGCAACTCAGTTTGAGATATTAATGACGATAGACGTAAAACATCCGAGAGAAATTGATAATTTCATCAATGAACTGCGTATTAATTTTTTTGAAATAATTCAAACACCGGAATTGATGCTAATAACTGAAAATTTACAATATAATTTATTCCCGAAAGGATTATTATCCTAAAACTAAAAACTTAAACTTGCATTTGATAGTCTAGCTTTTCCATTTCTTCTTTAAACTGTTGATTGCGATTTTTTCCTGAAACAAAAGTTTATCCAACTCCGCCAAATAAATACCATATACATACTTTCCATCTTTAATCTTTTGCACGCATCGCGCACCAAGCTGTTCATTTATCCTGACAGATATTTCATTATGAATTGGCTTAAGCAATATTCTGGCATAGAGTTTATCAAACCCAGCTTTCTTTACTGAACTAAACGCATGCTCTAACAGCTTCTTACCAATCCCCCTACCTCTAAATATAGAATCAACATTCCACAAATCTCCATATACAAAATCTCCTTTCATATTATACTTCAACTGCATCCGGCGAATCCTGATGACTACGCAAATAATCCGAATCAAACACTATCCAAAAGCCTGCAAACGCACCATCCTTAAAAACAGAGAATGCAAACCTTGTATCCTTAATCAATTTTTTTCAATCACCTGTTGAAGGTGCCTTCAAATAAGAAAATATATCATCTTTAATTTTAACATTCATCCAAAACAAAACTTCAAACTTATTTGCGTCTTCAACTTTTGCTCTCTTAATCTTCAGTTTCATTTCAACCAATACTCGCACAAAACCAGAATCCCCCCACTGCCTGTTCAGGAAACGTGAAACAAAGTACATAGTAACCGTATACGAACGTAGTAAACTTTATGAGCAAATTGCAGAAAAAAAAGTATTAACAATGCAAAGAACATTGAAATAGCGTATCCTTATTTAGTTATGTTAGATAAATGAAAGATGGATTCTTTAGATTATATCGTACATACTTCCTCTAAAAAAACAGGATGCTTTAGCTTTCTGACTTAAGATTGTGATTCCAGAACCATGTACCATCTTCACAAGAGCAGTAGAAGGCTCAATATCTAATACAAATTTCTTAAAAAAAGGTGCAATAGAATCATAATGACTCACCATCCAAATAATCAATCTCCTATCTGGATTTTTTTCATGATATAAAGCTGCCCATCTTGCTTCAGTAAGAACTGCCTTATATATTCTATCAGCAACTTGATTTTGCATTTCAACTCCTCTTTGTTCAGCTATTTTTTTTTCAGATTCAAGTTCATAATTCATCCAAAACTTAGCACCTGCCGATTGATTTGCGCCACCATATTTATAACCATATTTACCTTTCATCCACTTTACAAAATCAGGTGATTGTTCAAACATTAATAAATCTTTCAATTCAGCAGATTCAATAGGTTTCCATCTCCTAAAAAAAGTATTATTCAAAAATTGTTTATGATCAACAGCATTATCATTCATTGCCTCTTTTAAACCTTGAATTACATATTTGGCAGTATCAACTGCACGCCTTTTATCAGGTAAAGAAACGCCTTCAGCAGTTGCCAATATTGCACTACTTGCCACCATTCTAATATCTAAAGTAGATTTTTCATCTCCTAATTGCATAAACATAGTATTAAAAAAGCTGACACCTATAGCAGCAGCCGTAGCTTTACCTTTAGCTGTTAAATTTCCAAATTCATTAGCACTATCCTCACGACAATCCTCTGTATTCCTCTCCAGTATAATCAATGTTTCACCTACTCCTAGTTTCAATGGAATCATATCATTAATTTCTATCTGAAATAATGGCTTACCAAGTTTATCAGTATTTTTTAAACCAGCATATCTACCTTCTAAAAATTGTTTAGAATACTTCTCCATATCTAAAAGGATATGCATAAGCACTAATAAGTTCTTATCAATTTCTTTCCATAATACTTGAAACTTTGAAACATCCCCTTTAACTTTTGATTTTAAATAGATAAAATAGTTTGTTTGAAACTTTTTTAACTCCTTTACATCACTTAATAAATTTTCTACAAAACTTACTATAGTTTCGCCATCAGGTAATTCCTTGTATTTATACCCAGCTGACACCGAAAAAAGTAATTCATATTTATTTAATCTAGTAAACAATGATTGCAATAAATTTTCAAAAACTTCAACATCTGCAACAAGTTCTTTGTCATTAAATCGCTTGGTGCGATAATTTTGATAAAAAGTATTTTTATTTTGTTCTAATAAATTTCTATGCTCGCGCACAAAAATTATAAAATCTCGTAATTCATTTTGATTTATTTGTTGAACCATTTTATTTTTTCTTAGAATTTAATTCTTTATCAAACTTTTTTTGCAATGCCTTACATTTCTTATTTAAATCTATAGCTCTCTGATTTCTTATTTCAATTAATCTCTTTCTTCGCGTTTCAGAAATTTCAGTCATTTTTTTATCAACTAATCCCCTTACTTCATCTGCTTTATCAAGCATTGCTTGTTTTGTTACGACATAATTCTCATAATTTGCACCATTTAATACTCTATCGCAAGACCTATCCGGATCTTCCCAGCCCGATGTAATTGCAATCACCATTTTATCGTTTTCATCTTCTACTGCTACAATAATATCTTCCTGAACTCCCATATCCATCATTTCCCAAACTCTAATATATTCATACTCTTTCGGAGTAAGCTTTCGAATTATTCCTTTCATAATATTATTTGGATTTTTTTTTGATTTTCGAATCATATGCATTTCAAAATCGTCACCCCAATGTTTTCTCATTAAATCTCTCGCAGAAATATCTGGTGCAAGAATCGCATTAGGATATTTTTTATCTGGAAAATGCTTTGTTTTCATAACACATAATTCATACCCCTTTAAAATAGCTGAAACCCCTTCCAGATTTTTACGTCCAACTATATGTTCCATCATTGCTGAATCTCTATTTGATCCAGCTTGAAAACATGTTAAAAATTTTACCATAATCTCACCTTCTAAAGTTTATCCACTAAATTAACAAGATAATTAGCAGCATCACCAACAGATTTAAATTTTGGAACCCCTTTTTTGACCCAACCATTCAAAACATTACGATGATATTTTGAAATCTCAAAATGTTCCATTGTAACTCCCCCATCATAATTACCCTCTTGTCTAGCTTTAATATATTTTTTATGAGTTCTCCAATCTGGAATCACAACAGCATCAGGCCTTAATACATCAGAAGAAGAACCCATTATCCACAAACCTTGCTTTTTAGCTTCTTCGGTTACTATATCGCATCGTCTACAAATCTCCTTAATATAATTTAAACCTTGAAGCCACCAACCAAATTTGGGATGCGCCTTTGTTGCAACCCAAAGCTCATCACCATCAATCCACTTTTTTTTCTTTTGACTATTTATAAAATAAGTTATACCTGCCCCAGAAGGTGCTAAAATAAAGAAACCTACTTTATGAACCTTATACTCTTTTTTGAATGCTTCATAGACTTCAGTTCCATCTTTAAATATCACTGGAGTTTTAAAATCAAGTAGATTTACATAATCAATTTTCATAATTTAATAATCTCTTTCACCTTTATATATTTTTTCTTTTTAATGCCGTGTGGCATGATTATCAATATTTTACAAAGCTATCGCTATATTGTGAATTTTTGCAGCCTACCAGCTAGCAAACATCTTTAATCGTTTGATATGCCCAAAATTTAAGCCTTGCTTCATGATACAAATTTTTTTTAGTATGACTACTTAGGGATTCTCCAAAAATAGTTTTTACAGCTGAAAAAATCCCCTCTGTTGCCACCCAACGATGTCCATAACCTTTATCCTTTGCCCAATTTTTATAACCTTTTTTTTGAAATTCCTGCACAGCATAAGGTCTTGGACCAATTCCACCTGGATTTGCATTTTTCCGAATCTTGATCCCTGATTCTATCCCTAATTTTGCGTAAAGATTAAAATTATCTTCACAATCATATAATCCATCAGCATGATTTTTAGCGATATTTTTTGAATTTTTTCTAAGCATACCTCTACTTGCTTTGTTTTCATCTAATTCTTCATTACCTACTCTAATATCAACTATATTTCCTTTAATATCTCCAAGAATCACGACTTTAACCCACCCTCTTTTGACTTTCCATTTATGCCTAATCCATTCTCCGCGATTAGATACCTTTAATCCAGTTCCGTCGGTGCCAGTCACTAAATGATATCCTTTGGGTTTAAAGTTGATGGATAACTTGTTTATTCTTCTTCTAATCTGACTAAACGAAATTACCGGAAAATTGCCTATATGTTTTGACAATGCTTTGATTATTCCTTGCAATGATCTAAAATCAAAGCCTTTAGCTTTTAAAATCGCAAGGAATTCAATCATTGATATGGGATACATGTAAGGTTGTCCAATTTTCCTTGTATTGAGTTCTTTAATTTCATCAAGCCAAGTCTCTAAAAATTTAGGATTAATGTAGTACTCGCCACGGTTTACTAATTTATCATTGTATTCTTTCCAATTTCTGTTTTCTTTGGGTCTTTTGCCCCATCTTTTTGTTTTTACCATTTTATAAAAAGCAAAGGTTTATATATGTTTAAACCTTTTGGTTTTATACTATGAAAAAATTAACAATTAAGAAAAATAAATTCAGATTAGAAGAAGAAATTGAACAAATAATAGATACAACAGTAAGACCAATAGGAAATGGGGCAATGGCATTAATTCCGAAGCAACACCTGAACAAAAAAGTTTACGTGCTTATTAGAAAGGGGTAATCATGCCACACGGCACTTTTTAAGGATTATGTTTAATCTTCAATACCTATTTAAATAAGTAATCTCTTACTTCTTCTTAAGGTTATAAAAATGTCCACAAAATGTACTTATTGTTCTTCTGACAGAAAAACATGGCGTAAATGATGGCGATATAGCAAATCTAGAAAAAAACAAAACTGATGGTATAATTCATGCAAAATAATATTTACTATCGATGATGGCTTTGGGAAAATGAAACACAATCCAGAGATTATAGCTGAAACCATAAAGTTGTAATAAGAGAAGATTGTCTCTAAAAAAAGTGAAGGATCACTTAAGTGATTATAGAGATACAGATATAACAAGGACTACTATTCTAAATTGGATAAGGAAATATTCAAAATTACTCGTCAAAAAGACAAGAGAACTGACTCCAAAAATTAAGGGACCATTACATAATGATGAGTTTTTTGTACACATAAAAAAACTTAAAATGTATATGGACTTGTAAAGATAGAAAAACAAAATTTAGGATATTTGGAAAGTTGAATGAGAACAAAAAATATGATGATGGAGCAAAACTTCTTTTTCTGGTGATAAAAAGAAAATATCACAATCAATTTTTAGAAGCAAAAAAAATATAAAAAAGATATCTTTCGTGACTGATAAACTTGAACATTACAGAAAAGGATTTAATCAATATTTTAGAAATATAGCTGATTTAGAATTTGGCATATTAATCAAACGGAGAAAATATGGATATAAACACAATAATAATTGTGTCGAAAGAGAACATCAATACTTAAAAGACAGAACTAAAATAATGAGGCACTTTGGAGATTTTGAATCCGCGGATGACATTTTAAATTTTTATGATGTCCACTATAATTTTATTGCTGAACAGAAGTTGAAAAACAAAAAAAGATATAGGACACCCGCACAAAGAGCAGAGATAAAAATTGAATTATCAAAGAGGAAAGATTATTACATCTTATTCATTTTTGTATTGGACTCGAAGATTAAACAGCATCCAATTATACTGGAAACCTATCTAAATGAACAATTAATCCTATCTTACAAATAATACCAGCACAAAACCCGAATACCTTTCACTGCCTGCTCCGGAAACGTAAAACAAGGCACGCCAGTTTCTTCAAGTGAATGTTTTAGTAATTCAGTGAACTCGCCACCAGTAGATACAACAATAATTGGCTTTTTCTTTTGATTATTAAATTCAGTAACGATATTGATAACATCAGGCGTTAACAATGGCGTTTGATATAAAAGAATAAGTAAAATAATGTCAACATTCTTATCACATAAAGCAGCCTCAATTGCAATCTTATAACGATTAGTATCCGCATCACCTACTAGATCCATCGGATTTTTCATTGTCACAATTGGCGGCATTTGTTTAGCCAAACTTGCTAAAACTTTTTTGTCCATTTCAGCCATTTCTAAATTATTTTCAATAATTGCGTCTGTACATAAAATACCATAACCGCCACCATTAGTTATAACTTGCACCCGTTTACCGCGAGGCGCAATACTTTTTTCAAGAATTCTGGCATAGTTAAACATGTCTTCCAGATAATGCGCCCGAATAATATTGCATTGCCTAAAAACACCTTCATAAACTTCAGCAGCGCCTGCAAGTGAACCTGTATGAGACAACGTAGCTTTTGAACCTGCTTCAGATGTTCCGCCTTTAAGCGCTATAATTGGTTTTTTCTTGCTAACTTTTTTACATATTTCAACAAACTTATTACCTTCCTTAATACCTTCAACATACAAACAAATTACCTTTGTTTCTTTATCATTTCCAAGGTATTCAATTATATCGGCCTCGTCAACATTTATAGCATTGCCGTATGACACAAACTTTGCAAAACCATAACCCTCCTTACTAGCCAAATCCAATAAAGCAGAACCAGCCGCGCCTGACTGGCACACAAACGAAATTCCGCCTTCATGCGGACGAGTCAGCCTGTAACGTGGCAAAAATAAAGAGTCAAGTTTAGAATATGCATCAAAAGTACCTAAACAATTTGGACCAATAACACGTATACCATAACAATCTAAAAGCTTCTTTAATTTATCACGCAACTTATAATTCCCTACTTCTTCAAAACCTGCGGAAATGATGATTACATCTTTAACATTTTTCTTGCCACAGTCTTTTATCACTGATAAAATTAAGTTTGCAGGTACTGCAACAATAACTAAATCAACGTGATAAGGAATTGCGCGGACAGTTTTATATGATTCATGTCCGAGAATTTCTGAAACTGAAGGATTGACCACAAACAAACGTCCCCTAAAGTTAGCATCAAGAAAATTTCTAAATATTACGTGACCTATCTTTTCAGGATTAATTGAAACTCCAACAATCGCTACAGATTTCGCTTTAAAGAAATTATCTAAGTTCATCCTGCCTCTTTTTATAATAGATTAAAAGAACCAATATATATAAAACTTATTAAATTCTTCATTAGAAATAACATCAACGTGCTTATCATGCAATAACACTGGAATTTTTAATGATTCAAACTTAATTTTAGCCTGTTTCTTAGTTAAACCGTAAACTTTCACAAATGAATTAATTAAAGCGTTTTTAACTGTTTTATCGCTTTGCAGCACAAACTCTTTCATTACTTTTTCATTACGAGTTAAACTCTTTTTCCTAAGAGTAAAACTAATTACAATTGAATCTGTGCGAGGTCTTGGCTTAAAACATTCTCTAGGCACATCAACAACCTTCTTAATTTCATAAAATAGTTTTATAATATATGACCATTTACTCAAACCACTAGTAAGCACATAATAAAATTTTTGTCCAATTAATAATACAACATTATCCAAATCCTTTTTGATAATTTTTTTCAGTAATGGTTCAGATATTGAATAAGGGATATTTGAGACAATCTTGTTAAATTTCAAAGAATCAAAAAGTTCAAGAATATTACCAAACTGAACAATAACATTTTTTTCCAAGCTGACAAGAGATTTAGATAATGATTTATCAATTTCAACAGCAATAACTTTCTTTACATATTTGCTTAATTCATTAGTCAATACTCCTTTACCGGGCCCAATCTCTAAAACAACATCTTCTTTAGACAATTTAGCAACTTTAACAATCTCATTTAACACCTTTTTATCTTCCAAAAAATGTTGATCGTATTTAATTTGTTCTTTCATCGGATAAAATAGGTTTATTGATTATATAAATATTATTACCAAAGACAGTGTATCTATATAGTGTAAACCAACGATTTAATTTTTTGATAGTCCCATATTAGACTATACCAACCCCATTTACCAAAATCTATATATAGATAAAAAAGAATAATAAACTCGTGAAAAATAGGGTATACACAGAAAAAGACGCAGAAGATTTTCTTAAACGCTATTTACCGATAGCTAAAAATAAATTAACGCAAAATATTGAACAGGCCCAAAAATTTACAAAAAAGTATCCAGTAGTACTAAAGATTAT
>Ga0209541_10005185_pt1 | contig 22790 bp, 26 predicted proteins | sample RifCSPlowO2_01_FD_184027 | JGI IMG/M metagenome (GOLD analysis project Ga0209541, IMG submission 184027) | Groundwater microbial communities from Rifle, Colorado - Rifle CSP2_plank lowO2_0.1 (SPAdes) (version 2) | ecosystem: Environmental > Aquatic > Deep subsurface > Groundwater | place...
TAAGTTCGAGAAGCTGATGTTAACTTCCAAGACACCGATACTTCCATCAATGACGCTGGCATTGAACAGCACCCGAGCTCCTGTTGTGAAGTTACTGTTATTCGCAAATGTAAGGAACTCAACATAACTGGTATTTGTTATTCCATACACTGCTAAAGTTGCATTTGGCGGCTCTTTATCCACTCTGAACGTAAATGTAGTGGTTCTGTTACTATTATTTAGCCCATCATTGGCCATGATGCGCATCGTATGCAAGCCGTCAGTAAAGTTCAAGCTAATATTTTCAAATGAAACGTTCCAATTGCCGCTGAAATTAGCAGCAGTCCTGTTGAAAGCTGTGCCACCAGCATTGCTACTCGCATTGTCAAAAGAGATATTAACTTCGAGCACACCACGATAGCCATCAATAACTGTGGCGTTGAAGGTAATCATCCCATACTGCGCTACAACATTTTCGCTGAAGTTGGCATTATCGTCAATTCTAACAGGTGTGAGCGATCCAGTGACATTAAAAGTGGCATTCGGCACCGTCCTGTCAATGCCAAACCACAGTTCTGTCGTTAAATTAGTATGGTTCAATCGGTCATAGGCCATAACTTTAATTCTATTGAGCCCTTCATACAATCCATTCGTATCTGTAAAAGTAATGCCCCAATCGCCGCTCACATTTGTTCCCGTTCTGTTATAAGCAACTCCGCCAAGATCGCTGGCATTAGTTAAACTGAAATTAACTGCAGACACACCAATTACTCCGTCAATAACGGTTACATTGAAATGGAAATTGCCCGTGAGATCACTGTAATTACTATTATTCAGCATCGCTGCCGTTAGGGAAACATTGGGCGGCGATCGATCAACACTAAACCAGAATTCGGTCGTTCTGTTGGTGTTATTGAGAAAGTCGTTAGTCATAATGACTAATTTATGTAATCCTTCAGTAAAGTTCAAGCTAATATTTTCAAATGAAATGTTCCAATTGCCGCTGAAGTTTACCGCGGTTCGATTGAAAGGAGTACCTCCAGAATCCAGGCCATTTAGGCTTTTCCCGCCTCCTCCGCCGCCTCCAGCGCTCCTACTGGCATTGTCAAAGCTCATGTTAACACTTAATACTCCGCGATATCCATCAATAACTGTGGCGTTGAAGGTAATCATCCCATACTGCGCTACGACATTTTCGCTGAAGTTAGTGTTATTAAAGATAGTGATGGGAGTGAGCAGGCCGCTGACATTTATCGTGACATTAGGCGGAGTTCTGTCAAGACCAAAGTAGAGATTAAAAGTGTTATTAAGATTATTACTGGTGTCATTGGCAAAGACAGTAAGAAGGTGCGAACCTTCTGTTAAAGTCAACAAGTCAATGTTCCTATTCCAATTGCCACTGATATTGGCAATAGCAGTAATATTGAATGGTGTTCCACTGGCATTACTCATACTGAAAATGACAACGCCAATGTTTTCTTCAAAGATGGAAAATTCAAAGAGGGGTTGAATTTCAGTTGAGAAGTTAGTGGTATTTGCAGGACCGATAAGGGTTACTTGCGGCGCAGTGCTATCAATAGCGACGGACAGGTTTGCGGAGTAACTGCTTAAACTGCTGGCATTAACTATTAACACTCCTGTAGTATTATCGTAACTGATGATAGTACAACTCGTTCCATTACAATTAGCGCCATTTTCATTTATGAATGAAGCGCTGTTGGAGAAGTTTCCGACTTTCATAATTCTTACTACTTGGGGCATTCCCAGATTGAAGAAGGTAAGATTTGCCGTGGCATTGATTGTTAAGGGACTAAAGGCGGTAGTATTAAAAGCAATGGTATTATTGGCGATAAATAGGTTCGCGCTTAACGAAATACCAAGTTCGTTTGTTACGTTGAAAGTTAAATTATCCACAAAACCATTAGTACTCCTGTTATTAGTCCATCTTATTTCTCCGAATGAATTATTATATATCAGGTAGTTGAGATTTGAAGTAGCGCTGGCATCAAAAATAGCAAAGTACGGGAAGGTGCTGATGTTGTTGTTGACAAAAAAACTATGGAATTCATTGAGAAAGACACCGCCGTTATTTGTACCCCCGGCGTTGGTCGTAATCATATTATTTTCGATATAATTCTCCCCTGATGAGAAATCAAATAAACCAGGGGGATATCCAATGCCGTAATTAAAATCTGTGCCATTAGTGGTGATGTTATTATTCCTGATGATATGGTGTGATCCTGGATTAAAAAAGACACCTATATTGCTGTTTGCGCTTCCATTGGTCATAATAGTATTATTTTCTACACGCGAACTGTTACTGTAATCAAAGTAAAGACCATAATTATTGTCCGTTCCTCCAGTATAAATCTTATTCCCAGTGATGGTAATATTATTCGCATAAGCCATATTAATACCAAAATTACTTCCTTGGGTTCCACCAGTGGTTATAGAATTATTTCTAATGGTAATATTCATTAAATGAGGAATAATAGCACTGCCTGGTATAATGTCCACCCCATGATTAAAACTATCTCCATAAGTGGTAATAACATTTCCTTCAATCGTGATGTTATAAGAGGCTTCAATTCGCACTCCCCTATTGGATTGTCCAGAGCCATTCGTGTAAATGGTATTGTTTATCACAAAGGAGTTATTAACTCCATCATCAAAATAAATCCCGATGCTCCAGGCACTGCCATTAACAAAAATAGTGTTATTAAGCGCGGTGGCATTAAGAGCTCCTAGATTAAAATAAAGGCCGTAATTTAACTGATCAGCATTGCCTTTCTTTGAAATATAACAATTCTTTACGCTGACGTTATCATACCCTTCGCTGTTATTAATGCCGAGACCAGTGCTGGCATTGCCAAAATCTATTTTAAACCCTTGGCAATTAATTTCAATGTTTGGCGCGGAAATGTTGAAACAATTACTAGAAGAAGGAACATTTTCAGTTAAAGTGTAAGTTCCAGCGACGCTGAGAGTTCCACAGGTGGTTTGGTCCGGATCAGTGATGAAATCAAAGATGATATAACTCCCGTTAGTCACGCTATTGCTAACTTTAAGGTCAAATAAGTCTTCTCTTTGGCTTAGATTTGTTAAGAAGATTTTGTATTCTCTCTCTCCCATGATCGAGGGAAAAGCGGCGAACTGCGTACCGTTCGTGTAATATACTTCTATAGTAGTATTATCTAAATTTTCATTTAGAGCCCAGATGGTAATATCTTTTGATGAATTTAGCGGTTGATTAAACTTCACCCGAATATAGTCGTTAACGTAAATTCGCGGGCTCCATTTTTGATCTCTTTCTCTTAATTCTCTATATATGTCCTTAATTTTTTCTTTGTTCTGATCTAAATGCCAGGCTTCTGTTATGACAATGTTAAAATCAGCAGTTGTTTCTTCTGACGAGATTTTTTTTGTAAATACATTTAAAGAAATTAAAAAAATGATAATTATAACTATTAAACTTAAAAGTTTAAGGAGCGCTGGAGCAGTCCATTTATTTAACATCTTCTGGTTCTCTTTTTTTGCTTTCTTAAAAGTCATATTTTTTCAATCACCTTATCATATAAAATAAGCAATCCTTTGAGCTCTTTGACTTTCAGCGAATAAAATTTATGGGGAAACTGTTTTCTGACATTGAGAAAACCAAGATCATAGAGAAATTTAAGATGGCGCGAAGCTAAGGAGACAGACTGCTGTGTCTTTTCGGCAATTTCTTTTACGGTTAACTCTTCATCGGCAAGAAGGCGGAGGATTTCTCTTCTTGAAAAGGCATTAATTGCCCGTGCCAGTTTTTCTTCTTTATAATCTTGGTTCATAGTTCGCGCAGCTGTTCTAATTTTGCATGAATGGAGTTTATTCTCTCTTCAACAGGCTTTGATTTTTGATAATATTCTTGTTTTGTGTTTGTTCTTGAACTGTGTTTTTTAATGAGGCCGCTTATCATTTCTTCATGGAGATATTCTTTCCTTTTCTTTTGTATCAGTTTATGGAGAAAAGTAAAAGTACAGGTTATAATGTAGATTATAAAGAACAGAATGAATGAAGAGCCGGTTTTTTCTGAAGGGGAAAGGTCCCCCTGAAGGAGAGAAAAGCCTGTGATCTGGCTTTCCGCAGATCCTTCTTTTAGGGTAATGATTACAATAGCAAGAAAAAGAAAGGCTGCCAAGAGGAAGAATTTAGTGCCTAGAGGCAGCTTTCTTTTTTGGAGGCGTTGTTGATGGGAAATCATAGGACGTGAATAACCTCTTCACATGGAAAGAGTAACTCTTTAAGCTCTGGTAATCTTTCTTCTTTCTGTTTCCTTATTTAAGCCTAGAAACCGCTTTTTCTTTATAAACCTTCTCATTTGTGAACTTGCGAAGTTTGAGAGTTGCGAAGTTTCACCATTATGAAACTATAATTTAATAGAGTTATTTAAATTATACTTAGCTTTAATATGGGGTTGTATTCAAAACTTAGGTCGGTTGGCCATGTAAGAAAAGAGGCCTTGGCTAGAAGTATAAGATATAAAGTTGAGAATTTATTACCTTTTCCTTCCTTTGAACCAATAGAGCTTCAAATTGAAGGTGCTTTAGATAAATTAGAAAATTTAGTAAGACCAAGATATAGGCCTCAAGGAACTGAACTTAGTGCGGACACCATGAGAAATGAAATAGATTCTCTGGTTGGATATCTGGATTCACAATTAAACCTTAACGAGAGGAAAAGATTTTCAGAATTACAAATTAAAAGATATGACTCTATTTTAGAAAGACTGGCTGAAATTTATCCTCCCAATTCTCGTCGGTTGAAAAAGTAAGTATTAATGTTTTATTTTCATTTTACATTATCTTTTATATCTCGACGAGAAGTTCGATCTCTTTGTTTATTTCCTCTAATGAAAAGTGCTTATGAGGAAATCGGTTGATTTGATTCTGAGAAAGAAGGTCTTTTTTACTGAGATAGATGAGAATGAGATGGTCTTTTGATATTTTATGGAGTAGTTCTTCTTGCTGTTCTAAAGTATACGCAGATTCCCCGCTGATGTCAAAAACATAAATAATCACCTTGGCTAATTCATCTACGACAAGTTTTGCTTGCAGTTCAATATTATTCATTTTAGCGGCTCTGCCAAGTGTTCCAGGAACGTCAAGAACTTGGATTTTGTGTCCATTAATTTCTGTATAACCAGTATTAATTGACGTTGTCGTAAATGGATATGGCGCAGTCATGGCCGTTGACCCTGTAAGTTTGTTGAGGAAGGTAGTTTTCCCTACATTTGGGAAGCCAAAAATGCAGATCGTGAACATTTCTTTAATGTCTGGGTAGGTACGCATGATGGTGCGAGATTTTTCAAGATAGTGAAAATGTTTATCTAATTGCTTAAGGATAGAGGAGATCCTCCCATAATATTCTTTCGATAGATGTGTTATGGCTTGGCGGTCTCGGGCTTTATTAATTTTAGATGCATATTGCCGGTGGAAAGTTCTTATTCTTGTGCTTCCCCAGTTTACGGAAGCAAGAGATTTTTTGTAAACAGGATAATCTAACGTAAGATTCATTAGTTTTACATAAAATGAAGAGAGATCGTACTCTTTTGGGAAGGATTGAAGAATAGCTAGGAATTTGGTGACAAGCGTATCTTTAATGCTATCTATCTTTGTTGATTCTTTTCTTTTAATAATATCCAGCCATTTTCCGGTTAATTTCTTTGCGGTAGAACGTTCCCTGGCCCTGCGAAAAGCCAGATCTAGGAGAGTTTTACTTGATTCAATAGGCGGAAGGTTTTGAAAGTTCATAGAACTTTAAAGCAGGGATTTGTTCTTAAACCTTCCTTATTTTAGTAAGTATTTAGTTGCTCCTCACCTAGCAACTAAATACACTTCCTTAATGATGATTATGAGGATGTTCGTGTCCTAGATCCTTACGTTCCTTAAGATGCTGCAAATGTTTTCTTCGTTCTTCTTTAATATCGGTTTTATTAGTTCTAATTCTATAGATCATTTCTGAGGCGTGTTCACCCCCTAAGAAGTAGGGAAGCACCACATAGTCTGCCCCTTCTTTATAGAGTTGCATGGCCTCTTCGATATTGTTTGCAGTGATAATGAGCTTTGCTTTTTTGTTCATTTCTCTGGTTTTTTTTACAAGAAGGAGGTTATCTTTCACTTCAGGAATGGTGGAAATGAGCATTTCAATGTTGGAAAGATCCAGGCGCTCTATAATTTCTTCGTCTGTCACATCACCATAGAGGCAATGATATTGTTCTCGAATCATCTGGGAAATGATCTCGGGATTGTAATCTACAATGAGGAGGTCATCTTTTTCTTTCTTTAAATTTTTTAAGATACTGTATCCAGCTCTATTGTAGCCACAGAGAACAATTTTTGGTTTTTTGGGTGTAGGAAAGTATTCTAATCCTTCGGTTGTAAAGCGATCAAAAATTTTTAATGGCCGTCTTAAAAGTTTGTAGAAGAAAGAACTGTATTCTACATAATACGAAGTAGAAACGATGGAGATTAAGGTCACAAAAACGGTGATTGATAATAAATCTTGGGAGATATGGCCGAGGATTAATCCTTGCGAGGCTAAAATAAGGGAAAATTCTCCCGCTTGAGCAAGGGCATTTGCGGTAAGAAAAGATGGTTTTTTGGTATATTTAAAGAAGGTGCAGATGGTCATAATTAACCAAGGCTTCCATACCATGACGACAAAGAGGAGAATGACAATGACAACCCATTTTTCAATGATAACAGAATAAGAAATCACCATGCCGATGGAAACAAAGAAAAGAAGGGCGAAGAAGTCTTTGAGACTTTTTATTTTACTAATAATTTCTAAGCGGTATTCGAGATTCCCAAGGGCAATTCCGGCGATAAAAGCACCAATGACGATGGAAAAGCCAAGATAAGAAAAAGCCAGGGAGAAAAGGAAGCAGACTGCGAGAGAGGTTATAAGCAAGAGTTCTTGATGACGGGCGGCAAAGCGGAAGACCGATGGGAAAAGATAAACAGCAGCAAGATAAGCGAGACTTAAAAGGATAAGCAATTTTGCGATCGTAATAAATAGGATAAAAATATTAAATTCATTCAAAGAAGAAAAGATAGAAAGGGCAATTATGGCCACGGCATCAGACATGATCAAGAACCCGATACAAATTTTCCCATGAAGGGTGTTTAATTCTCTTCTGTCGGATAAAATTTTCATCACGACCATGGTTGAGGACAGAGCAACGATTAAGCCCACATACGCGGCTTCTAAACTCGAAAAACCTAAGAGAAGTGCAACCAGGAAGCCAAGGACGGTGGTAATAATGAGCTGGAATAAAGAGCCTAGCGTTGAAATAAAAGTAACATTACGCAGGGATTTGAGATCCATTTCTAATCCAACAAGGAAAAGAAGGAAAGCAATACCGATGAGTGAGGTAGATTCAATAGTGGCAGGATCGATAAGTTGTTTTTCTGTGAAATGGCGGAGAACTGGGCCAAGAAGGATGCCGACAGTAACATAGGCAAGAATTTGCGGCTGCCTCAAGAAGCGGAGAATAATAGTCGTAACCGCAGCAATAATAAATATTATTCCTAACTGTAGAAAAAGTGCGGAAACATCTGTCATCTCGCTGTTATCTAATGACTATTATATATATAAATATTTTTATTTGCCTTTTTGAATAACTATAAGGCAAAGTTCATTAGATTTAGTACGGTTTGCTTTTACGTAATTCTTTCATCATCGTCGTAATCGTTATCTTTAAATAGTTATATGATTCCTTTAGATAATAAGATGACGAGGAAAAAGGATTTCCGTCATATCAAAAAGAGGTGGAAAAGATGAATGTGTGGAAATTGTTTGCGCAGATTTCGATTGTTTGTGCTTTACTAACTTACTCGATAGGGTGGGGGGCTTTGTTGTCTTCAGCTACTATCTGGGGTATTGAAACTGAGTTTTGGTTTTATGATGCCGTTGCTGCGGGTATATTTGGCGTGTTTTTCTTAATGTATGGAAGCCAAAGTAAACAATTGAGGTGAGAAAAATGAAATCAAATTTGGGAAAATTAGATCGGATTTTTCGTTTTGCCTTGGCCTTCTGGTGGCTTGGTCCATGGGCGCCGCAATATAACCTAACTTGGTTAAATGGCGTTATTTTTGTGATAGGCTGGATTGCGTTAGTGGAAAGTTTCTTTGGATGGTGTTGGCTGCATCAGCTGTTAGGAATTAACAACAGAAGTTAATCAAGGAAAATTAGGACTCCGAGAGTGAAGATCCGATAAAGTAGTTCAAATAAGTTGTGAATAAAAAGGCCGAAAAATAAGCTAATTAGTAAGTGAGATTTTCTACTGGACTATGATAAAATATAAATAGAACTCGTTTACAAAACATTTAATGGTTGGAATTTTAGAGATTTTGATGGCTCTCATGCTTGGCGTTCTTACCGGTGTTCTTACCGGCTTAACTCCGGGAATTCATATTAATCTTGTTTCCGTGTTAGTTCTGTCTTTTTCTCCAGCGCTTTTACTGATAACTTCTCCCATCGTTTTAGCGGTTTATATTATTAGCCTGGCGATTACTCATACCTTTCTGGATGCCTTGCCGAGTATTTATTTAGGCGCACCAGATGAGGCCCAAGCTCTGAATGTGTTGCCTGGGCATCGGCTTCTTAAAAAAGGGGAAGGTCACAATGCCATTGTCTATACGGTTATTGGTTCACTGGGAAGCCTTCTTCTGGGAATGATCCTTTTTCCATTTTTTATTACGAGTATGGATTTTATATTTCCGTACGTGAAGAAAGTGATGGGATATCTTCTTTTGTTAATTATGGTTTATATGATTCTTCGCTGTACCGGAAAACGTTTGGAAAGTCTGGTTATTTTTTTGATTTCAGGAGTTTTAGGATTATTAGTGTTAACTGGATTATCTTTACATCAACCTCTCTTTCCACTTTTATCTGGTTTATTTGGTATCTCTACTCTAGTGAGCAGCCTTTTGCAAAAATCAGTTATCCCAAAACAGGATTTGCATAAGCCATTAACCCTATCTCGAAAAAATACGGTTAAGTCTGTTTCCGCGGCTACAGGAGTGGGATTTATTGCCGCTTTCTTGCCAGGTTTTGGCTCTTCTCAAGCAGCTATTTTAGCCACAAATGTTGTTGGTGATATCGGAGATGAAGGGTTTTTGTCTTTAGTAGGCGGGATTAATACGGCAAATATGCTGATTTCTATCGCTACGGCCTATGCTTTGGATAAAGCGCGTAATGGCGCTATTGTTGTCGTAAAAGATTTAATTGACGCCATTGGATTTCAGGAAATGATGTTGTTCTTGGGCATTGCCTTAGTAGCAGGAGGACTAGCATCCATTCTTACATTATTGCTTTCTAAAACTTTTGCTACTTTTATTGTAAAAGTACCCTATGAGAAGATTACCTGGGGGATAATTAGTTTTATTCTTTTACTTACTTTTTTCTTCGATGGATTTCTGGGATTTATTATTTTACTTACGGCCACGGCGATGGGTTTAGTATGTTCTTTTTGGGGCGTAGCTAAAAATCACCTCATGGGTTGTTTGATCTTACCAGTGATCTTGTTTTTCTTACTATGAATTCTTTTCAAGCCTCTGCAGAATAAAAAACTTTATTAACTTCATTCTTTTCTTAAGATCATCTCCTGATCGGGGAAAAAGAGATGTGATAGATGAATTTTCTGGAAGTGGAATGCTTCCAGAGATTCTTCCTGTTGTTATATTCTTTCCGGGAAATTGCTAATAATACCATCAACACCTAAAGCTTTAACTTTTTTGATATCCTGCGGCTCATCTACCGTCCAAACAAAAATTTTTATATTTTCTTTGCGAATCTGTAGTATTCTTTTCGTATTCAGTTTTTTTAATGATAAATTTATGGAATAGGCATGAAGTTCTTTTGCCAGTTTCAAGAGACTTAGTGGAACTCTGTATACTAATATTCCAATCTTCACTTGAGGAAGAAGGAAATGAAATTTTTTTAATTCTTTATGGTTAAATGAACAAAGGAAAAAATCTTCATAGTTCCATCCTTTCTCTTTGACATGCTCATTGATAATCATTGCTACTGGTTCGGCCGTCTCTTCTGCTTTGAGTTCGATATTCATTTTCGCTTTGCGGTCAACAACAGCAAGAGCTTCTTCTAAAGTTGGGATTTTTTCTCCTTTTCCAACGTCAAGTGTTTTTAGTTCTTCGAGAGTTAAATCTACGACTCTTCGTTTTCTATTTGTGGTTTGGCGAACTTTTTTGTCGTGAATAATTATCGCTTTTTTATCTTTCGATAATCTCACATCGCATTCGATCACATCTGCTCCTAATTCTATCGCTTTCCTGAAAGCACGAAGAGTATTTTCAGGCTCGTTTCCAGAAGCGCCACGGTGGGCGATTTTGAGAGTCATTTTATAATCTCCTTAAAGCTATTTCCCATAACTGTTCAAAGTGGCTTCTGTACGTTTCAGCAATGGCTTCATTTTTAATCATCACTGCCATTACCGGAGTTCCCCACGTAACTATTACTACTTTGTTGCCATAGACGAAAGTGTTCGTCGGATTAAATTGTTTTTCTGTTAAGAATCTGTAATAAGTGGTGGGGGCTAATTCTTTCTCAAAGAGGAAAATGCCCGGCTTTTTAATAGTTATTACTCTTTCTTTAATATTGTTAATTCTGAGATCTCGAAAATATTGCTTCATAAATATAGGAAGTGCTTCCTGATATTTCTGGTCATCAATCCCGGTTATAAGTACTTCTTGTTTAGTCTTAATAATGTCTTTAAGGAAATATTTTAACCCCTCATTTCCTTTAAAGACTTCGACGAAAGTGTCTTCTTTAGGTAGATTGGACATGGCTTCTAGTTCTGGCAAGATGGCCTCCACTGCTTGTTCTTGTGTTTCTAATTCTCTTTTTTTATCTTCTAAATAGTGCTTTATTTTACTGGGCGAAGTGGCTTGGAAATACTTTTTAGCTCCTTTATAGATATGAGTAACCAGACCTTTATCCATTAATTGCTCTAATTTGTCATAAACATGAACTCTGTAAATTCCTGTTTGTTTGCCTATTTCATAAGCTGTGCTTGAGCCTGCTTTAAGCAGATTTAGGTATATTTTTATCTCGTTTTCTGTTAAGCCAACTTTTCGTAATACTTCTGTATCCATGGGTCATTTAGTATAAATTAACAACTATTTAAATATTTCGTACTATATTAGTACGACAAAGATTAATATGTTTTTTCTTAATCACTACTGATTGGTGATAAATAATGTTAAATGATAATGTTGCTTACAAAACAAAATCAGCACTTAATCAAGATGGAGAACAAACAAGTAGATTAATGCTTGTTTTAAGGACTCCTCCCTGCGAGTACAACCAATGTACTATGTGTGGTTTTGATAATAATGCTGGTAAAAATATTAGATTGCAGAATATTCAGCGACAGTATCAAAATGGTATTGTAGGAGAAGATTTCTCAGATATAAGAAGAATAGATTTCCCTACAGCGGGTTCATTTTATAATGATAGAGAATTGTCTCCAGAATCAAGGAATTACTTGTTTTCTGAAGTAAGCCAGCTTCCAGTTGATTCAGTTATGGTTGAAACTAGAGTTGATTATCTAACTGAAGAAAAGATTAGAGAATCGAAAAGCTATCTTAGAGAAGATCAAAACATTGAGTTGGCAATTGGACTCGAAAGTGCGGATGATAACATAAGAAACAAAGTATTGCGTAAAGGTCTTAGCAAAAAAGGTTTTGAACGTTTTGCAGATATCTGTGCAAATACTGATTCATCTCTTTTGGCTTATATCTTGATTAAATCTCCGACTTTGTCAGAAGCTGGAGCAGTGGAAGATGCAGTTCAAACTGCTGATTATGTCTACAAAATCGCGAATGAGAGAGGAATTAAGGCCAGAGTTGCATTTAAGCCGATGTTTATTCCAGAAAATACTGAACTTGAAAAGCTGTATCTTAGCGGAGAATATCAATTGCCTAAATTATGGACTACAGTTGAAATTGTAAAGAGAACAACTGAATTAGCAGGTTATCAGCCAAACTCCATTTTTGTGGGCATGTTTGATGAGGGCTTATCAGGAGACAGGTTCTCAAGCAATTGTGGCAACTGTAATTCAGAGGTAGTTGAAGCTCTAAAGCGATTCAATGGAAATCAAGATCTTTCTGAATTAGAGAGATTAAGCTGTGAATGTAAAACAGAATGGGGACAAGAAGTAAGAGGTGAATCAAAATGAAAGAATACATAGATGCTTCAGTATTTTTAGGAATGCATAGCACTGATGAAAAAACAAGAGTTGCTTGTAAAAATTACTTTGTCAAAAGCCTGAACAAAAGGGTAGGGATGAGCTTAGAACAGGTTGGGAAGTGTGATGACGTTATCTGGCAGTTGCCTAGAGAACAGCAAGATGCTTACTATCCATTTATGGATAATCTGCATACAATAATGAACATTAAGACGGTGGCCTACGATGCAAGTGATATCCAAGAAGCAACAAATAATCCAAAATTACAAGATTTGAGCATCACAGATAGATTGACTGCCGGAATGGCAATTGCTAAAGGAGCAGAATTATACTCTGTTAATCCAAAATTAGTAGGCGGGGATTATGTTCGTTCACCAGAAGCAGGTAAAGAGCTTTCTTTTCCATTGGAATTGGAAAAACTCTATCAACAATCTTTGAAGGTGAGAATATGTATTCAGGAATAATCCCTCCATTAGTAACTCCTGTAGATTACAATGGAAATGTCTGCGAACGAAGTGTAAAGAATCTTGTTGATTTTGTTAGACCATATTCTACTGCATTGATGCCAACACTTAGTTCAGGAGAAGGCTGGGCATTAAATGATAAACAATGGGAAGATATGATTAGGCTTACAATCAAACATTCTTTGGGTATGCCAGTTTTGGCTGGAGTGGAGTATAGAACAACTAAAGAAGTTGTAGATAGAGTAAGAAAAGCACAAAGATTAGGAGTTGATGCTGTTGTAGTGACCACTCCATTCGGGAAAGATATTACTCAAGATGAGATTTACCAACACTTTCAACAAATAAAAGAAGTTGGGGTTCCTGTATTTATCTATAATGAAGAAGCGATTTCAGAAAATTCAATAGAATATGAAACAATGGAGAGGATATGTAGATCCGGAAAAATTGTAGGGATAAAAGAAGCTAGTGGCTCTGCTGATTTTACTAGGAGATTAGTAGATTCTGGATTAGAAGTTCCTGTATTTCAAGGATGGGAACATCTTTGTTATCAATCTAAAGGGGTTGATGGATATATTGTACCATTGGCTAATCTAGAGCCAAGAGTCTGCTCAGAGATGTTAAGAAATCCTACTGCTGAAAAGCAGAATGAAATTGATTCTCTCTGTAAGAAGTACAATATTCTAGGAGAAGATTGGTATGTTTTCTTGAAAAAGGAACTACTACAAAGAGGAACAATAACAACTGAGAGAGTGATCTAAATGATAGATAAACTTAGAAAGAATAATTGTAATGAGTTACATATCAGATATGACGCAGACTCTGGTTGCACTTTTGTTATTGCTCTTAATACAATCTATCGTAATAAGGGGAATGGCGGAACTAGAATGAAAAATTATTCTTCTGTCGGAGAGGGGATAGAGGATGCGTTGAGACTAACAAATGCTATGACTAAAAAATGTGTTATGATTGGTGATGAAGATAATGGTGGTTATAGTGGAGCAAAAGGCGTAATAATTGGAGATCCTGCTACGCAGAAAACTCCTGAAATGCTTAGAAATTATGGAAGATTTGTCCAATCCATTAATGGTAGATTTCAAACTGGCTGTGATATGAACATCTCTCCAAGTGATTTAGAATATATGGCAGAAGAAACTCAATACGTTGATGGGCTTCCATCTACTGGTTTAGGCGATGGTGGAGCTGCTACTGCATATGGGGTAGTTGTTGCTATGAAAACACTTTGTGAACAGAGATATGGAAGTGATAGTTTAAAGGATAGAGTGATTGCTGTTCAGGGTGTGGGAAGTGTCGGGTCTGATTTAGTTAGAAGATTAACTGAGGAAGGAGCAGAAGTTATTGTGACAGATATTAATTCTGATAAATTGAAATCTGTCACTGATCAGTATAATGTAAAGGCTGTAAGCCCCGAAGAGATTTATAGTGTTAAGTGTGATATCTTTTCACCTAACGCTTGCGGAGATGTTTTAACAACAGAAAACATTGAAAAATTAAATTGTGATTTAGTTATTGGTTCAGCTAATAATCCTCTAGCTAAGGATTTACATTCTGTTAAGCAGATGCAAGAGAGAGGAATTGTTTTTGCACCAGATTATGTAGTAAATATTGGCGCACAGGTTTTGGCTATATGCGAAGTAGAAGGAAAAAGCTTTGATTATGCTAACAATAAGATTCAAGAGATTATACAGAGAAGACTTCGGCAAATAAGTTTAGAAAGTAGTACATTGTATGAAGTCGCAGAGAGAATAGTACATCAAGAGATGTTAAGAACTTAGCTCTTATTTTTTTTTATGTGGCAAATAAATTCAGATTCCACCTTCCTCAAAAACTCATTCAAACTTCTCGATACTTAACTGCCCTTTTCTTCTTCCTTCAGGAATCTCTTCTATTTCTTCTCCCAGCTGTTTCTTCACGTCTTCAGCAATAGTTTTTCCCAGAATTTGTGTTAAAGTTGTAAGATCTGTTTTCTTAATATCGCCAAGGTCACGAATTTCATTGGAGTATAATCTTCTCCCTCGGACACGGCCTATGCCTTTTAATTTAAGCAAGGGCAATAATTCTTCTTTAACTCCGTTTTTGACTCTGATTCGAAGTTTTCTTAGTTCTTTTAATGATTCTTTGTAATCTAAGATTTTAGATAATTCTTCCGCAGCGAATAATAACCAGTCTGCAGTTTCCATTTTAACTCTTATTTCCCCTGGACGAACATCATAAGTTTCAAGAAGGTAATCTTCATCATATTCATTAACCCAGGCTTCAAAGAACAACGCTGTTTTAATGGAATCCATAAATTCTGGATAGGAAAGGTCAAAGGCACTTGGTTCTTTTTGTAAAAGTGAATCGTATCTCTTTATCAGTTCTTCCTGGATATAATCTTGCTGTTTGGCTTTCACGCTTAACAAAGGACGTATTTCTAAAGTATTTGAGATCATCTGCAGCAGAGAAAAAGCATTCTTTTTCTCGTTAAAGTTCTGTAAACAATCGAGTAAATGCCTGGCGGTGAGGGGATCAAGGTATAATTCTGAAACTCTTTTTCCAAGAAGAGTGGCCTGCATTTCTTTTTGTGCAGAGTTTAAAGAAGAGGCACTGACAAATTCGTCTTTTTTTCCTCCAGAAATAATAATAAATTTCCATTCTTCCAGTAAGGTGAGCATTTTTTCCATAATCGCTTCTAATTTAGGAAAGTCTTTGAATTGGTAAGCCCAGAAAGTCTTTGAGAAAAAGTCTTTCATGCTCTTCTCGTTACGGATGATATTTGCGGATATAAGAGAAAGCAAGTAAGTTCTCAGAACTGGTTCAACGGCAAGTTTAGAGTAAATCTCTTCAGGAACACCGCAAATGTAGTGGTTGAAGATTTCCTCTTTTTCTTGTTCATCTTTGGCCATACAAATGGCTTGCCCTTCTTTTTCATATTGCGGCCTTCCCGCTCTTCCTGCCATTTGTAAGTATTCTAAAACTTGTATCCAGTCCAGGCCCCAATGACTCGAGTAACGCTTCAACGATTTAATAAGAACACGATAGGCGGGAAGATCTACACCGGCAGCTAACGTAGGCGTAGCGCAAATAATTTTAATTTTTCCTTTCTTGAACTCTTCTTCAATAAGGTCTTTCTGTTTTTGCAGCAATCCTGCGTGGTGGAAAGCAATTCCTTTTCTGATAATGTGAGATAGCCTGCGGCATTGTTTCGTGGGTGTGGAAGCGGCGTGAAGAACTTCTTTTTCAAATTCGGGATAGTTTAATGATGTTAACAGGGCGATTTCTTCGGCAGTTTTTTCCGCACTCGCCCTGCTTGGTAAAAAGATGATGGCTTGCTTATTCATCTGGATAGTTTCTATCGCTAATTTTTGTAGTTCATCCATTATTGTTTAAGAACGCGAGTTTTTTATTAAAGTAATGGAATCTAAGTAGTTATGAGGGCTAAAAGAAACGAAGTAGATTACCAAAATTCTTATAAATAAACCCTCCAATTGGGATTTTCAAAGGGACCATAGCTCAGACTGGGAGAGCACTACGCTGAAGCCGTAGATGTCCTGGGTTCAAATCCCAGTGGTCCCACCTTGTTTTAAGAATGTGAAAAGACATTTTTTGGATTCTTGTGAAGAGGAAGCCTATCATCCCTAACTCCAACTTTTCCTGTAGAAAATATTTATATAGAAGTCTCTATTTTCAATATTATGGCAGTGATTCATCTTGGGGCTAAGGCGGGGGAAACCGCTGATTGTCTTTTCCATAAGCACTTCTGATCTTATTAATGTTATTCAAAGTTTAGCACAAGAGCGTTTAACTCAAAAGCAAAAGAAAATTATTCTGTATGTTAGAGATTCTGTAGAAAGAGTGCCAGTTACACCATTAGTTCAGAGATTAGTGGAGGTTCTTGATTGTTCTGAAACCGCAGTTTGGAATAATCTAAAGCAACTAAAAAATAGTGGGATTATAATGTATGGGGATAGTTCTACTAAAGGCTTGCCTGTATTGTTAACCCCTATTGGCCTATTGATTACTCAATCTAAAAAAGGGAGGGTGGTATTGCTAAAATGAAAAGTGTAGATGCCATTATAGACCAATGTATTTCAACAGGCCATGCTGCCGAAAAAGTTCTAGACAGTACCATTGGCAATGAAATGGTAGTCTGTATAACAGATCAATTACAGCAGCGAGCGACGCAACCAGCAGATTGGAATGTTTCATATAAAGAGGGAATAGTATTAGTTCAGTATGCGCCAGTTGTCAGTTATTAGAGAACCGGAGGCTGAAAATAAAAATCCCAACCGCCCCAAGCAGTGGGGTATCAGAAACAAATGAAAGAAAACAGGTTTTAAAGGAATTTAACAGAACAATTACCTTTATATATTCTTTCTCCTTTCCGTATTTGTATGTCTATAAAAAAGAGAAAGAGTGGCGCTGAGAATTATCGTGTCTTTTCTCTGTGGGTAAGCTTAGTAACAGTTGTCGTTCTCATTTCACTCTTGGCTCTTTTTTCTCTTGATTCTCCTACCGCAAGTGCCGTACAGAGAATCTCTTCTTTAAAAGCTGGTGGTAATCTTTATTTTGAAATACGAGGTGTTGAGGGATTAAAAGATGGGACTGTATATGTTGATCAGAATGTCCAGGATGTAATTATTTTCTTTGATGGTCTTCCTGCTATTCCTTCTTGGTTTAAGGGAACATTCTATTCTCTCTTTCGTGTTTCTTCTGAAGATGCAGCTAAACTTAGTTCCATGGATTTGACATTAAAGCTAAGGAAAGAAAGAATGCAGGACCTGGGTTTAAAAAAAGAAGATATTAAACTCTATAATAACGAAGGGGAAATACTTGTTCAGCTGGCAAGTGAAACAGGGGGATATGTAAGTTATCTAGCGCATATTCCAAGGTTGGGTGATTATGTTATTGGGAAATCTGCACTCAGTGCTTCTTCTCCGGAAGTTTCTGTAAAACCCTCTGCAGGGCCATTGCTGCCTCCTTCTGAACAAGTTCCGTCGCTTCCATCTGCTCAAAGGACTCCGTTAGCAGGACAAGCAATTCAAACACCTTCAGAGATACAGGAAGACTTGCCGCAAGTTCCAGAAGAGGAAAGCCTTTGGATGAAAATAAAACGTTTTTTCCGTAATCTCTGGGGTTAATTTTTCTTTATACGTGCAGCACTAAATAATCCTGCCTTTGTTAGTGCCACCCTATATAGAATGGAGATTATTTTATAATTAAAGATCATTGCTATAAACTAAAAAAAGAAAAAGAGGATCTTAGTATCCTCTGCAACTTTTGCAGTAGTAGCGATTGGCGTTTTCTACTACAATGCGGTTGCCACATCCTTTACAGCACCGCTGTATCTTAAACTTCTTCACCTCTTGGAAAACATGCTGCTTCACGTACATCACCTTCTTTTTTTAGAAAACATACTAGAAAAGAACGTTCCATCGCCTCTCTTTTCTGATGAGAAAAGAACATTGTAGCTTTTTAGTAAGAGTGGACTAATATATAAATCTTTTGTCCGTTTTCGACGTGAAAAAGCGGAAAAATGCTGTTTTTACTATATTGTGAAAATTTTGTGGGGTGGTTCAGCTTCTGAAACCTAAATTCTTATATATCTGTTTCTCACGATTTCTTCCTATGTCAGTAATCATTAATGTTCGTTCCCTCCAGGAAGGTATGAGCCGGTGGAGGATTCCCCCAGGAGAATTAGACGGAATCGTTGCTCAGGCAGCACGGTTTAGTGGTACCATTGCTCGTCTTCTTCTTGATAACGAGTCTACAGCTTTATACCATCTCGACCCAGCTATCGTTACCCCTTGGGATGATACTTATATTCAACCATTATTGTTAGGTGTTAATTATCATCATGGACATAGTGAGGGGCGACATAAAATCGTCGTGCAAAATGTTCCGGAAAGAAAAGGACCATGGATACTTTTTAAACCGCCAGGTTCGACAGAAGACACCTTTTATTTGCAAGACCTTACTTGTCCTGGAGTTATTGAACCTCGATTTGAAGAAGAAGTAGCTAATATAGGTAAGATACAACAAAGTTATCTCCATATTGGAGATCCGTTAGCCATATTTGAACAATTTAAAGTGGAAGGATTTAAGTTTGTGGATACTCCAATGACGGAAGCATATCGTAAAGAAATAGACTACCGTTAGTTATTCCTTTTTTTCCAGTATTTATACAAAGAAATCGTGACCCCACTTATAAGCGATATTTTGACATTCTGTGGGAAACACTTAAAAAAAAGCAAAAGATTTAAATATACTACGGTATACTAAAGTAAACGGCGATAAACATGGATGCTACTACAACCATCAAAATTCATGAAGATACCAAACTGGAATTAGATCATTTTCGGGAGTATGGAAATGAAAGCTATGATGAAGTTATTAAGAAAGTGGTATTTATAGCCAAAACTTGCAAAACAGAACCTGAACTCAGTCAGGAAACAATCCGAGCTATTGAAAAAGCACGAGAAAGAATAAAAAGAGGAAAGTTTCTTACGGAAGCAGAAGCACGAAAGAGGCTGGGATTATAATGTCCCAAAAAATCAGAGTATTTTGAGGACACAAAAAATTGGGGAGGATTTTTTCGTGTATGAAGTCATTTTCGATGATGAAGCCATTAAATTACTGAACAAGTTTCCAAAAGAGGTAAAAGAACGAATTTTCGATAAAGTAATTTCTACGAAAAATAACCCCTTTTATTTCTTTGAAAGATTAACAGGAAGAACAGATTATAAATTAAGAATAGGAGATTACCGTGTCATTGCAGACATTGATCGAGGGAACAATACTATCAAAGTAACAGTAATAGGGCACAGAAAAAATATCTACAAGAATTTAGACTAGCGCCCTACCCCCCCTTTATGCACATAACTTTTGATAGAGCTATATCTCTATTTTCCAGTATTTATACAGAATGACAGTTCCTATGGCGATGGTTAGCCAGAGTGGAAGGTAATAATAGTTTATGGTATAAAATCCTGCATCAAGACAAGGTTCTGCGAAACAATATTTTGTTCTGATAAATAATTTAAGTCCTAAGAAATAGGAAATGATTGTCAACAGAATCGTTAATGACAGTACTTTTATTCCGTCTAAAGTTACTTCCTTCCAATTCATATGACCTAGGTCTTATTACTGTTATTTAATGTTTGTGATAACTTCAAATGAATTAAACTTCCAACAATCGTGCAAATTCTTCTCTTGAGATCTTTAAAAATTTCTGCAGGAAAGCTTGATAATCTTTAATATATTCCGTGCGTTGTTTGTCTTCTCCATAATCAACATTCCAGCGATTAAATTCAACAATAATTGTTGCATAGCGTGCGAGAACGAGATCATATAGGATTTCAAGTTCTTCTGTACTAAGGGGTCGATGCTTCTGATATTCTCTCAGGAAGATAGTTGTTTGATGTGGCTTCCAACTGTAGCTAAAAATACTCTGAGCTAAGAAAATAGCGATATTCTGAATGTAGGGGCTAAAAGCCATATCACTAAAATCTATAATCCCTTTAAGTTCTTCTCCCTGAACTAGGAGATTATGAGCTGCAAGATCGTTATGGATTAATCCTGGGGCTAAGGCTTTGAATTTGGGCGAAATTTCACGGAAATTATCGAAGATGTTTTGGAGGATCTTTTTATCAAAAGTTGCCGGCAGAACAGCTAGTGCTTTTTCTACTTTGAGGAAGTTTTTCATATCCCATTCGTAACCTTGGCGTGTCTTTGAGCCATCTTGAAAATGTTGTAGTTTCAGGTCCATTTTCCCGGCTTCTTCTCCGACAGTGGCAATAACAGAATCTGGCAATAATTTCATAAGCATGTTTTCTCCATCTATATATCCCATTACGGTGACTATTTTTTCTTCGTTACTTTTTATGGTTGTAAAGTAAGCTCCTTTTTTCGTTGTGAGGAGATGGGGAGTTTTCAATTTATGTTCTTGACAGTACGCCATAACTTCAATTTCAAAGAGAATGTTTTCCTTGCTCATGCCTATTCCTTCAAATATTTTTATAACGTATTTCCCCTGAGAAGTTTCTACATAATAATTAGAATTTTCAAATCCGGAGGTAAAGAGAAAATGCTTTTTGATTTTTCCTAATTCTAAATATTGATTGAGAATTTCTTGTAATGTTGAAAGTGAATATTCTTGTCTCATAGTTATCACACTTTATCTAGATAGAACATCTACTAACGTCTCATGTAATCTTTTGTCAGCAACAGCAATAATAGAAGGGGTGTTCCCTTCTTTTGTTCCATCATTTCTACCCCAATATCGTTGTATACTGTGTTCATTCCCTTGAAAATCAGAGACAAATCCGCCACCATTTTTTACGATTAATGAAAAAGGACCCCAGTCGAAGGCAGAAGCTTGGAGTTTGAAATATCCTCCTATTTTTCCATGACACATTGCATTCATTTCTAAATCTGGCGGTATTTCTGGAGTACCAAACTGTAGTAATTCAATACCTCTTTCTCGAAGAGCCTCGGCTTGTTCTTCAGGAACATTCATACTTATGATTTTATTATTTCCTGGAAGCACTTGCCATTGCGTCTTGGTGTATTTTCCTCGTTCTCTTGTTGGGCGCCAAATCCAACTTTGTTCCTCATCTTGAGTAGCACAGTATGTTGCACCATTTGTAGCAGTGTGTACCAATACTCCATCCAAGTAACCATTTACATATTTTGCGAGAATGGTACAAAAACCAGGATAACCTCGTTTGAACAGTAATGTTCCATCAATGGGATCAAGAGTAACAGTAATTGGACTTTCTTTCGGAAAAAGGTGGTTATAAGGAGATTCTTCCTCGGGAACGAAACGAAAAGAATAACCTTCGTCTAGGATCTTTTTCAAATCTCGAGCGATTCCTTCTTGAACGATGACATCTGCATCTGTAAAAGCCCGTATGGCTTCATTGTCTGTTGAATCTCCTTTATCCTGTGAATGGATGCCCTTTTGGATACGTAAAGCATATCCAACATACCTTTCTATGGTTGGTAGAATTTTCTTAAATAATTGTTCGGTCGTTAATGATAACATTAGTATTTAAGACAGATCACTCTTTATAAATCTTTTCTTCTTTAGTCACTAAATAGTAGTTTATAACTTACAAAATTCATCTCAAGAAAAACACAAGATAAATCCCAATAATAACTATTCCACCCCATACGTATCTGTTCCAATTAAGAACCTTTAAGCCATCTAAATTGCCGAAGGGGATCATATTAAACAGCCCAAGCCAGAAATTTATTCCTGAGCCGATGTGTGAAATAAACGCAATTTTAGGATATAATAATCCTATTCCTAGAAAGAGAAGTCCCAGAACATAGTTTGTTAATGGTCCGGCCATGCTCACAAGCCCATTTTCTTTCCTCGTTATCATCCCAGAGATCATTACTGCTCCTGGAGCAGCAAAAATGAAGCCAATAAGGATAGCTAAACCTAAAGCAAGATATAACATCTGGTCGAAGGCACGGAATTCAGCTTCACAGCCATAGTGCTGGGCGACAAATTTATGGGCTAATTCGTGAAGGAGAAAACCTAAGCCGGCCGTAAATAAGGAAATAATGAAGAGAATAGGAAACTCGATAGTGAAGATACGTCCAATGCCGCCTCTCATCAGGCTAGCTCCAGCATAGACAAAGGTAAAGGCTAAAGACAACGCCAGCCACGCCTTGGCAATATCAATAAGCTCTGCACGAGAGGTTGAGATTATCCCGACGTTAATCTTCTGATACATCTTCTTCTCCTATTTTTTCATCAACAAAGACTTTTAATTTCTTCGCTTCTTCTTCTACTTTCAAAAGAAGTGAAAGATCAGCAAAGTTCTCTTCCGCGCAATCAGCACAATAATAGTCTGAAGTGTCTTTAATTCTATACTCTGCTTCCGCATTACAGATGAGGCATTTCTTTTTCATCTTTAATCCATAAAAACAATGATATTTAAAAACCTGACGAAAATTTGTATGCATTAAGTCTTCTTTTGGCTTTAGCATCGGTTCGCCTTTGGATGTTGCAACTCAAAGGCAAAAATTCCTTTTGGAACATGAAAATAAACAGAGATTTATTTTCAGTACTGAAATGTGATATTTTTCAC
>Ga0209541_10005187_pt1 | contig 22779 bp, 23 predicted proteins | sample RifCSPlowO2_01_FD_184027 | JGI IMG/M metagenome (GOLD analysis project Ga0209541, IMG submission 184027) | Groundwater microbial communities from Rifle, Colorado - Rifle CSP2_plank lowO2_0.1 (SPAdes) (version 2) | ecosystem: Environmental > Aquatic > Deep subsurface > Groundwater | place...
TAGAAATAATAGTGGTAGTTTCATAAGTTATTTAAATTAACTTTTCTTCGTTTATATCAATGAAATTCTTGATATTTGGAGACTTGCATGGAAACATCCCAAAGGTTCATTATAAAAATTTTGATGCGGTAATAACTCCTGGAGATTTCTGCTCTGATGATGCAAGGAAATACATGTTTTTGGCATTAAAGGAAAATCTGAAGAAAAATTCCCGGATTGACTGGTATGACCTGATTGGAAGAGAAAATGCAGAAGAAATAATTAAAAAGTCAATGTCGGATGGAAGAAAAGTTCTTGAAAAATTAAATTCATTTGGCGTTCCTGTTTATACAGTTCCTGGAAATTGGGACTGGACAAGCGATGAAGCTTCAAGTTGGAATTTTCTGAGAAAAGATCATTATAAAAATTTGGTTAAAGGATTTGATAATATAATAGATGTCAATCATAAGATTAAGGACACCGGAGATTATGAATTCATTGGATATGGGATTTCCTCTGGTCCTGAATATCCGCAGGATAAGGAAGATTTGAAAAGATTAAAGCTTTATCTGAAGGATATAAAGAAGGAATATGAAAATGAGCTCAGGAAAATAGATTTTCTTTTTAAAAAGGCATCCAAACCCATTATATTCTTGTCTCATAATGTTCCTTTTAACACTCCCATTGATATAATAATTGATAAATCTCCGAGAAAAGGGCAGCATTTTGGCTCATTGATTGTCAGGGAAATGATTAATAAATATGAACCTTTGGTTGATATAGCAGGACATATGCATGAGCATTTTGGAAAGTGCAAGATTGGAAGGACGATATGCATAAATGCGGGATATGGCCCAAACAAAAATATTTTGCTGGAGATAGAAAACAATAAAATTAAAAGTCTGGAGTTTCATGAATAAAATGATAAAGTTTTACAACACATTAACAGGAAAAAAAGATGAGTTAAAGCCAATAAAAAAGAATTACATAAACTTCTTTGTTTGTGGCGCCACAGTCTATGATTTTCCGCATATTGGTCATGCAAAAACATATATTCAGTTTGATTTCATTGTAAAATATTTAAGGTGCAAGAAATTCAAGGTTTTCTATCTTCAGAACATAACAGATATAGATGACAAGATAATACAAAGAGCAAAAGAAAAAAGCATTTCATGGAAGGAATTGTCAAAAAAATTCGAAGATATATTCTATGAAGACATGAAATCATTGCATGTTGATTCTGTTACAAAATATGCAAGGGCAACAGATCATATAAAAGAAATAGAAAGTCAGGTCAATAGGCTAATAAAAAAAGGTTATGCATACAAGATAGAAGATGGTTATTATTTTGACTTATCTAAATTTAAGGAATATGGGAAATTGTCAGGGAGAAAATATCTTGAAGCAGAAGATTCTATGACAAGAATTGATGAAAGCATCAACAAAAGAAACAAAGGAGATTTCTGCTTATGGAAATTCTCAAAGAATGATGATCCTTCCTGGAAATCAAAATTAGGTGATGGGAGGCCTGGCTGGCATATAGAGGATACTGCAATAACCGAGAAATTTTTTGGGCCTCAGTATGATATTCACGGTGGCGCTCGCGACTTGATATTTCCACATCATGAGGCGGAAATAGCTCAAATGGAATCCATCTCAGGAAAAAAACCACTGGTAAAATATTGGATTCACATAGGATTCCTTAATGTTCAGGGGACAAAGATGTCAAAATCGCTGAAGAATTTCATAACAATAAGGGATGCATTGAAAGAATATGATTACAAAGTTTTGAGATTTTTCTTTTTCACAAATCATTACAGCAAGCCCATTGATTTTTCAGATGCTAATTTGGAACAGGCAAAAAATTCCCTGGAGAGGATAAAGGAGTTTATCTCAAGGTCCAAAGGCAAAAAAGGAAATGTTAACAAGGAATTGATTGAAAAAGCAAGAAAATCTTTTTTTGATGCATTGAATGATGATTTTGACACTCCCAAGGCAACCTCTGTGCTGTTTGATTTCATAAGGGAAGCGAATAAAAATGATATAGGGAATAATTGTTATAGGTTAATGAAAGAAATAGATGCAATCTTTGATTTGTTTGATTTTACTGAAGAGAAAATCCCCAAGGAAATAAAACTTCTTGCTGAAAAAAGAGAGAATTACAGGCAGTTAAAAGACTGGAAAAAATCTGATGAAATAAGGGAGGAAATAAGAAAGAAAGGGTATCTGATAGAAGATATTAATAAGGGATATAACATAAAGAAACAATAATTTCCTAATAAAACTTCAGAATTAAATAAATATTCTTATGAATTAGCCACTGACCTGAAATTAAGTTCTAATAATAAATGGTTGGAATTAATAGAATTAGCAAATAAATAATTATCTATTTCTCCACCCAATATTATGTTGTGTATTAAAATTTGAAACATTATTTTTCATCCAAACCCTAATTGCAATAATTCCTACTATAAAGAATATAATAGAAGCCAAAAAAATCCATATTCTAAACTCTGAAAATTTATTTAAATTTCCAATCCAAGCGAATCTAAACAAGATTATTGAGATGATTATACTAAAAACAGCTGAGAGAATTGGATATCTTCTAACAAATCTATTTATCTTATAGAATAAACTATTTATTGGAGAATGTTTTTTATAATGTCTTTGATTAAAGTGATTATGTGAATGATGTTTAGAATGTAATTTAAATCTATTATCAAGTCTATGTCTTCTTTTAGTCATCACTATTATGAGTATTTTTATAATATAAACTTAACTATGACCAACCGTTAACTTAACAATGCACTTTATCAGATAATCTTATAAACCCAAATTTGGATATAGTTCTAAGCTGTTTGGCAGCAAGTCTAGTATCGAAAGATGCGAAATGAAAAATGGCAACAATTTATGATGCAAACACGCAGGAATTAATCAAGAAGGCAGCTGAAGCTCTCAAGGAAAAAATAAAAGCTCCGGAATGGAGCAAGTATGTCAAGACAGGAGTCTCAAAAGAAAGGCCGCCAATGGAGAAAGATTGGTGGTATATGAGGGCAGCTTCTGTGTTGAGAAAAATTTATCTTCTGGGGCCGATAGGGACAAATAAGCTAAGGGTTAAATACAGCAGCAGGAAAAACAGGGGTTATGCTCCTGAAAAAACATTCAGGGGTTCTGGAAAGATAATAAGGACAATTCTTCAGCAATTGGAAGGCATAGGTTTCATAAAAAAAGAGGAAAAAGATATTCGCAAGGGAAGGATGATAACTCCGCAGGGAAAATCTTTCTTGGACAAGTTGGCAAAATGAGCAGGTATATACATTTGGCAAAGAAATTAAGGCTTGCAAAAAGAGGAAGGCAGACAAGATGGGCTCCTTACTGGACTTCATTGAAAAAATACGGCAAATCAAAAAAGATTCATCCAGGAAGGCATACCACAGTAAAAAGACAGTGGAGAAGATCTAAAACCAAGGCATAAAAATGGAAAGGCTATACACAATCCCGCTAAGGAAGGAATTCTCAAAGGCTCCTAATTACAAGAGGACTTCCAGGGCCATAAAAGCCATCAGGGATTTCATAAAGAGGCATATGAAGAATGAGAATGTCAAGATTGGAAAGCATCTTAATCTTGAAATGTGGAAGCATGGAAGAAAAAATCCTCCTGCAAGAATAAAGGTAAAGGCTGTTCTTGAGAAAATAAAGGAAAAGGATCATGAAATAGAATTTGTTATTGTTGAACTGCCACATGTAAAAATAGAGCTTCCTAAAAAAGAAAAAAAGAAAAAAGAAAAGCCAAAGGAAGAAGTCATAGAGACAAAAGCAGAGGAGCATAAATCAGAGGAAGAACAGGAAAAGAAGGAAGTTCTTCAGCATGAAATACATAGAGAAAAGCCAAAAGAAATTGGAAAGCCAAGGAAGCCACCTGTATCTCAAAAGCCGATGATAATAGGAAGGACAAGTAAAAAGTAATTTAAATCTCGTTTGTCCTATAACAAAATATTTCGTACATTAGTTTCCATATGGAAACGAAAGATTTAAATATCAGTTTCCTATTGTATCCTTATGGAAGAAATAAAACAAATAATAGAATTATTAAATCCATGGTGGAAACAAGAGAAGATTAATGAAGAACTTGCAAAATCCTACAAGAGAAAGATATTTAGTGAAATCCTTGATTTAGTAAAATATAAACAAATTATAATATTATCTGGTTTGAGAAGAGTTGGAAAAACAACTTTATTTTATCAGATTATTGAATATTTATTAAAAAAATATGATTCAAATAAGGTATTTTACTTTAATTTTGATAAAAAAGTTAGAGATTTAACGGAAATTCTTGATGATTATGAAAAATTAACGGATACTAATTGGAAAAAAGAAAAAATTTTTGTTTTTCTTGATGAAGTAACAAAACTTGATGAATGGGCAAGTAAAATTAAATTAATTTATGATGCTTTTCCAAACATAAAATTTTTGATATCATCATCTAGCAGTGTTAGGTTAGAGGAAGAAGCAATAAAAAATCTTGCTGGAAGATATTTTTTAATAAATACAAAACCATTAAGTTTTAGAGAATATCTGGAATTAAGAGATAAAAACAAATTTTTAAAGAATATTAACTTATGGAAAGATGAAATTAAAAAAGAATTTCAAGAATATTCACTAAGGAGTTTTCCTGAAATAATAAATTGGAAAGATGAACTCTTAGTTAAAGATTATTTGAGAACAACAATAATTGATAAAATAATAAGAGAAGATCTGCCTGGTAAATTTAAAAATGTTAATAAGGACTTGCTTTTGAACTTGATAGAAATATTTTATAGTGAACCTGGGATATATATCGATTATGACAGTCTATCAAAGAAGTTAAGAATAAGCAAAAAGACTTTAATCAAGCACATATTTTATTTGGAATACTCCTACCTCATTAAAAGAATAAGAAATTTTAGAGTTAATGTGATTTCTGCTTCAAAGAAAATGCAAAAGATATACGCAAATTGGTGGTCCCTAGCCTTTATCTATTCTGATAATTATGACAAAATTATGGAAAATGTTGTATGTAGCTCTGTGGATGCTAAATATTATTGGAGAAAAAATGACAAGGAAATAGACTTTCTAGTTGTTGATGAAAAGAAAAAAATTATTCCTATAGAAGTTAAGAACAAAAAAGAAATAGCAAAAAATGATATGAAAAATATTAAATATTTTTTAAAAAAATATAAGGTAAAAGAGGGTATTATAATTTATGATGGTAAAGAGGATGAGATAAATTTTGATAGTAAAATCAAGCTTATTCCCATATGGAAATGGCTTTTAGAAAATTAATGATAATTGGAAGAACGAGTAAAAAGTAATTTAAACCTTTATTATTTCTTAATTTTATGGATAAGCTACTGTTTGAAAAAATAGAGAGAAAAATCTTTGTAAAAAAAGAATCTGAAACAGATTGGAATTATGGGCAAGATCCAAATAAAAGAAGTGTTGAAGAATTGATTAATTATGGAATTGTCAATTTAAATAAACCTGCAGGTCCAACATCCCATCAGGTTTCGGATTACGTCCAAATAATATTAGGAATAAACAAATCTGGTCATTCTGGGACCTTAGTCTAAAAGAAGGAAATCCTGGAGTAACTGGATTATTGCCTATGGCACTTGGAAAAGCAACAAGGATAGTTCAGACTTTATTAAATTCAGGAAAGGAATACATCTGCTTGATGTACTTGCACAAACCCGTTGATGAAAATGAAATTCACAGAGTAGTTAAAAAATTTACCGGAAGGATAAAGCAATTGCCTCCAATAAGGTCTGCAGTGAAAAGAAGACTAAGAACAAGGGAAATTTATTATCTTAATATCTTGGAAATTGATGGTCAAAATGTTTTATTCAAAGTTGGATGCGAAGCGGGAACTTACATAAGAAAAATCTGTCATGATTTTGGCCAGGAATTAAAGACAGGGGCACATATGGAGCAGTTAATCAGGACAAAAGCAGGCCCATTCAATGATAGTTCCTGGCACTCTTTGCATGATTTAAAAGATGCATATGAATTTTATAAAGAAGGAGATGAAAAAGAGATAAGAAAAATAATACTCCCAATAGAGGAAGCTGTAAGGCATCTTCCGAAGATTTGGGTTCTTGACAGCACAGTTGATTCAGTATGCCATGGTGCTTATTTAAGCATTCCAGGAATTTCAAGATTAAATAACTTCAATGAAAATGAGACAATAGCAATAATGACATTAAAAGAGGAATTAGTTGCTCTAGGAACTTCTGCATTAAATTCAGATGAAATGATGAACAAGGAAAAAGGCCTTGCTGTGAAGACAACAAAAGTTTTCATGGACAGAAATGTTTATCCCAGGTTTACCTCTAAAAAATAGTAAAGTTTATAAAAGATTAAAAAAAGACTAATTCATGGTTAATGAAACAAAAAGAATCCATTGCGAGTATTATCGGGAAGGAATCATAGGATGTTATTGCTCCGCACCAGGAGGATGTATCTATAATGATGGATATCAACTTTTGGTTGGGGATATAAAAGGATGTAAAGTTAATGGTCATGTAAATCCTGACAGCATCCCTTGGAATAAAAAATCAGCCCTCAAACCTGGGCAGTTGGAAGAAACAATATCTACAATATCTATCTCAATAAGCCCCCAATCAAGGCTTTAATTATAAGATTCAAGCCAGCATTCTCTTTGATTCTTGATTCTGATGAAATTATTCAGGAAATTAACAATCTCATGAGTATTAAACCTTTTTTCCATTTTCTCGCCTTCAATCTTTTGAAAATCAGGCTTTTCATATACATTAAATTTTTTGAAATCAAGGGCAAAATCATTGCTTAATTTATACTTGCTTCCTTCTTGTTTGAAGTATCCCTTATTTACAAGAATGCTTATTATGTCATAAATTTCAGAAAACTGAACTCCCGACTTGCTGAAAAGCTCGGCAGCAGTGAATTCTTTAAGCAGTAATGCACAATTGAAAACTTTTTTCTGCTGGGGGCTTAATTCTATCTTTTTTATTATATCTTTTCCTTCGCATGTTTCTAAATCTCTTATCAGTTTCCCGTCATTAAGATTTATAATTAAATTAAAGTCATCACTTTGAATATACAGGCAGGGTATCAATTTTCTATTTACCTTATGACCCAATAGTTCCAAATCATTTTTGCTTACTTTTTGCTTTATCATGTTTAACAATTCTCCTTTTTCTTCTGGATGATTGCTTGTGATGCTCAGCATGTCAACAGCTTCTCCACCATGCTTTGTTTTCCTTGGTCTTATATCAACAAACAAGGGAAGTTCAGCAATTCCAGTAATCAATGCAGTTCCTACAGGCAAATTCATGATTTCTTTCTCACTCTCATAGGTCAATCCTTCAACAGAGTTTCCAATAGCCCTTAAGTCATTAGGATTTGTAACTTTCAATATAATCTGGGTGTTGCATTGGGATATAACTGATTTGTCCAATCTTGAAGGTCTTTGGCTTATCACGCACATCCCAAGGCCAAATTTTCTCCCTTCTGCTGCACATTGTCTTAAAATTCTTGAGCTTTTTGCCTCGCCAAAGCTTCTTTCAGGCAAATAATTATGACTCTCTTCAATTATTAAAAAAAATGGAGCAATGTTTCCTTTTTTCCTTTCCTCAAACAAATCCTTTACTAATTTATATACAACAACTTCCTGCAATTCCTGCTCAATTCCTTTCAGATTTATTATTGAGCATTTTCCCGGCATTATCAATTCCTGCAGTGATGTTGGAGCATCAGAGAATAAATTTAATTTGTCAAGATATTTTATGATGTTAATCAAGCTGTATTTTGCAGGATTTTCCTCTAATTCAAGCTCAAGTATTAACTGGTTGAAGTCTATCTTGTTTATTTCTTTCAATGAACTGTATAATAATCCTAACTGGATGTTGCTTAATTTAGCAGGCAATATATGCAATATCTCCTGTGAACTCAAGTCATAATTGCTTAACTTTAATGGAATGCATTCAGGATTGTCTGTTGTGTTTGGGCTGTAAATTTTTATCTTGTTTTTATAGTCTTGCGGTTTTAAACCAGACTTCAGCAGACTTTCAATATCCTCATTTTTTTCTTTTAATGAAGAATATTCCCCGTGAGGATCTATGATTAGGATAGGTATTTCCTTGTCAAGTATTTCTTCAACCAACACCGAAGCGCAAAAACTTTTTCCTGATCCGCTTTTAGCTAAAATTGAAATATGTTTTGTTAAAAGTTTGTTTAAATCTAAATAAACTTTTAGATTGTTATATCTCTGCAGGCTTCCAACAAAAGCAGAATTCTTATTCTCTTTTAAATCCAGAACTTCTTTGATGAAACTATCATCAGCTTTCAGGACTTCAGAGCCAGGTTCTAATGGGTATAATAATTGTTTTAGCTTATTATCTTCTCTGTATCCTATGGTATTGCATTTTGCAATTGTTTCATGACCTTTTTCTATTTCTAATATTTGTGCCAGAACATACTTTTCCTTAAACATGATTTGAACATAGTCAAACTTGCTTATTTCATGCTTTACCGAGAAATTGAATTCCCTTGTTGAAGTCTTCCCTATGATGTTCCCTAATATCATATCAAGGGATTATTATAAAGGTTTATTAATATTTATTGTAATAAAAAATATATGAAAAGAGTTCATGTTCTGATTCATGGAAGGGTGATTATGGTTGGTTTTAGGCATTTTATAAGGAATAAGGCTTTGCTTCTTGGAGTGAACGGATGGATAAAGAATATTGATGATAAAGTTGAGGCTGTTTTTGAAGGTCCAGAAGATAAACTAATTCAAATGATCAGGCTTTGTGAAAAAGGGCCCATCACATCTAAAGTGGATAATGTTAATGTAAAATATGAAAAACCAGAAAATCTGAATGGTTTTGAAATAAAATGAGAAATTATTTGATTTATCAGATTAAGTTTTTGTATAATTTTATTAAAAACTTTATAATAGTAACAAATAGAAGGATTTATAAAGGGTGTATTATACTATCTTTTATCTTAAATAACTATAAAGTAGTATTTAAAAAATGGCAGAAGAAAGAATAACATATGAAGACCTTAAATTAGGCGAAAAAGCAAAAGAAGCTTTTTTTAGAGGAGAGTCACCTGAAGACATTGAAAAAAAATATCCTATTTATCTTAACACAAAAGAATTTTATTCGGGGTTGAATGTAACTGATTTAGCAATTGCAGCTGTTCTTGGGAATCTAAATTCTCTTTATATTGGTGATACAGGAACAGGAAAGTCTCAGCTTGCACAGGATTTTTACAATTATTATTTTGGGGGGAATTTTTCTGAAAATGGCCACGGAGTTAAAATGAAAGGTAGACCCGAACTGGATATTGCCAATGAAATTTATACAAGATTAAGTCGTGAGACTTTATCAAGAGAGCCAACAGAGGCGATTAGAGCATTATATCATTTTGCAGATGAAATTAACAGGTGCCCATCTATAAGTCAGAATCAGTTTTTTGGAATGGGTGAAGGGACTTTTGAGCACCCTAATGGGATGAGATTAGCTTTAGGAAGAAAGGGATACAGCATAGCTGTTGGAACAGCAAATCTTGGCAACGGGGAGTTTCAGGGAACTTTTGATTCAGACAAAGCATTGTATAACAGATTTCCTATCTCTATAGATTTTGATTATGATATGTTTAAGCCAACAAGAGAAGACAGAATACTTATAAATTTGTTAAGGGCGGCAAACCCCAAACTTAAAGAAGCTCCTATTAGGGATATCTCTCAAAAAATTATGGAAGCTGAAAGAGAAATAAGTGCAAGAGCCAGAAATTCTGGCTTGGAGGTTTTTGCAGTTTTAAATTATATTAAATTTGGGCTTGAAAATTGTTTATTGCAGGGAAACAAGGAAAAAACCTGGCCAATGCATTGTCAGGATTGTTCTCATAATACGGATGGAAAATCTCTGTGTTCTCTTATAAAATCTCCCCAACAAAGAACTTTAGAGGCACTTCAAAAATATATTTCTGCTCTTGAATATCTTCACGAGCTTAAAAATCCAGACAGGCCTTTGGACAGATTAGAATTAGCATTCAAGACATTTGAGATTGTCGGAGCTTATCAGAAACTTTTGAATCCTGCTTTGCTTAGGTCTAATTATCAGTGGCAAAATCCAAAGATGATGAAGGAAGTAGTTGAAAAACTTAGAGAAGATTTCAGACAAAATCAAGATTTTGTTTTAACTTCTTTGGAACAGGCAGATAAAGGAAATGACAATTTTGATGATTATTTTTCTGAAGGAAAAAAAATTTACACAGGATATTCTGGCTTGAGTGATAAAGCAAAAAAACAGACTGAAAAAATAAGCCCTTTTTTTACAGACAAGAGGCAGGTGGGACTTGGATGGGTTGAAAATGTAGGGAAAATGCTTGTTAGAACCAGTAAGGTTAGGAGCAAAAAATAATTTGAAACAGAATCAAAAATAAAAAAACACAATAACAAAAATCAAATTCAAATAAAAAATAAAACAAAAAACAAAATGAAAAATACATACCAAGATTACACAGGAGCAAATCTTCTTGGGGAAAGGCAGACACCATCAAAGATAATTACTGACCCTGAAGAAATAAGAAAGCTTGACGAGAGGCTTAAAAGGAAGTATGATGAAGAGCTGGAAGCAGAAAAAGAAAGGAAAAAAAAAGGGAGGGCATCTGGTGAAAGAAAAGAGAGAGAAAAAGGAGGAGAAATACAACCATTACAATCTTCTTTAGAAAATGTTTTGGTTTTTTCTTCTGCAGGAGAAATATTTGTTTTGGATAATTTGCTTAATTCAATTCCAGTAAGAATAGCTTCAAGAAATAATTGGGTTCAGGCTTTATGCTCTCACAATGGACAGCTCTATGATGGAGGTAGGTACAATAAAATATTTGAAACATTAACAAATAAGGAAATAGCTTCAAGAGATGATTGGGTTCGGGCTTTATGCTCTCACAATGGACAGCTCTATGATGGAGGTAGTTACAATAAAATATTTGAAACATTAACAAATAAGGAAATAGCTTCAAGAGATAATTCGGTTCTGGCTTTATGCTCTCACAATGGACAGCTCTATGATGGGGGTATATACAAGAAAATATTTGAAACATTAACAAATAAGAAAATAGCTTCAAGAAATGATTGGGTTCGGGCTTTATGCTCTCACAATGGACAGCTCTATGATGGAGGTAGTTACAATAAAATATTTGAAACATTAACAAATAAGGAAATAGCTTCAAGAGATGATTGGGTTCGGGCTTTATGCTCTCATCCAAGAAAATATTTTGTAGAAAAAGGGTTGCTTAAGGAGGTGGCATGAAATGAAACAAAAAATTTCAGTAACAATTGATGATGAAACAAGAAAAAAAATAGATAAAATAATCAAGACAGGGTTATTTAGAAATGTCTCGCATGCAGTTGAATTCAGCTTGAACAAAACCATAGAGAACTCCCATCCTATTTTGATTGAACTAAATGAAAAAACAAGCAGGGATTTGGTGTTTGGAAAAGAAAATGACAAAAACACTTTATGAAATAATCTCTGAAAGAGTAGAAGAAGAAAGAATTAATGGGGGCTTTGCAGAAGAAATTAGTGTGAGAGAATTTTCTGAAAAACCAAGGTTTAAAGCATATACTTTTTTTCCAGCAAAGAGAACAGACATTTTTTACAATCCTGATTATAATGAAAAGCATACTGGGAGAATTATTCCTGTAGCGAGAGATATTGCAAGGCATGAAATAAATCATCATGGCTATATGGGTTTTGTCGGATGTCCGAGAACAGTTGAAAGGCATGCAAAATCTTTTATTGAGCCGATTGCAGAAATACTTGATTCGCAGGGATTTGGATTGGAAGACATAAAATACCTATCAAATGCACTTCAGGATACAATTCTTCATGGAGATCTTAACAATGGGGGCTTTTCGCTTGATGGAATATCCTATTTTTTTGAAGAAATTGGAGAAAACTGCGAAAAGGATAAGAATAATGGAAAAAGAAAATTTACCCCTTTTTACGAAGCCCATGTAAAACTTAATATGTATTTGTGGGGAAATAAAAGACAGAGAAAAGAACTGGCAAAGTATTTTATAAATGATAAAGAAGAACAAAGAAAGATTTCAGAAGTCATACAGAACTTTTTGAAAAGAACAGGAATAAGTGATTTGAAACAGGAGGATTATCTTTACAAAAGAAAAATAGGAATAAAAGATGAAAATGGGGAAGTTGCTGAAAGAATAGAATCTAGTGTTAAAGATAGGAAAGGTATTGCAAACTTTATTACTAATGAAAGCAATTGGGAAACAATTTCAAGAATTTATGCAGAAGAATTTTCAAAGCTTATGGAGCCGGGATATGCTCTTCCAATTCTAAATCATTCAGGAAAGAATACCAGAGGACATTCAAGAAAGCATATCAAAGGAAGCTCTCTTGAAGATTTTTTTGGAGAAGAGGAATTTGATTCTGATAATGAAGATGGAAATTATTTTGACAAGAAAATGCAGACAAGAAGTTTCAAAAGGGCAAGAATAGAAGAGGCAAATAAAAAAAGTGAGGAGGTTCCAAAATGGATGAATTCTTTTGAGTCAATGGATTTGCTTCTTGAATCAATGGCAAAAAAACTTGAAATAATCGCTGCTTCATATACAGAACAGGAAAGTATGCCTGTTGTTCATTACGGGAAAAGAGATTTTGACCCTGAAAAAGATGATTTAAGGCATGTTAGTTTTGGGTTTGATGACAAGGGAAATCCTGTTTTGAAAAAGAAAAGATTTCATGTAGATATTCCCTTGAGTATTAAACGAAATGAAAAAGGATTTCCTGAAATGAGATTTGGTTTATTAGATACTTCTGGGAGTATGAAATATAATATAAGAAATGAATCTGATAATTCTGGAAATCCAAAAAACATAGGAAGCACTAAAATTTTTCCATGGGGGGATAAAAGTAAATATCATTATGCACTTTTATCTTGGTATGGTTTTTTAGAATATTTAAGGCAAAATAATCTTTTAAGTCAGACAAGCATAAGCCTTGGAAATTTTAGCGATGAGACCTCTGTCGGAAAAGGGCTTACAGAGGCTAAAAAAAGAGCTTTGTCTCCTCAATTTGGAGAAACCAAAATAGATATGAGCAAAATAAGCTCTTTTTTAGAAGGGAGAGATAATCTTATTTTTACTATTTCAGATGGCGGTATATCTAACTGGGACAGCATAAAAAAAGAATTTATTGAGAAGGCAAAAAATCACCATTATTTTCATTTGCAAATAGGGGCTTCAGATAAAGCAACCAGAGATTTGGAAAAAGCGGGGGTAAGAGTTGAATATGTTGAGAGTGCTGAGGATTTAGCAAGAAAAACTATTGACCTAACAGATAAAATATTCAGGCAAACGAATTAAATAACGGAATAAAAAAACACAATAACAAAAATCAAATTCAAATAAAAAATAAAACAAAAAACAAAATGAAAAATACATACCAAGATTACACAGGAGCAAATCTTCTTGGGGAAAGGCAGACACCATCAAAGATAATTACTGACCCTGAAGAAATAAGAAAGCTTGACGAGAGGCTTAAAAGGAAGTATGATGAAGAGCTGGAAGCAGAAAAAGAAACATAAAAAATATGGAAAGAAAAATAAATTTATTTATTAATAAGAAAATTCCGAGCGAAAAAATGCCAGAGATTTTTCAGGGCTGGAATGCTTATGCAAAATGGGCAAACATTTTGGTAAACATTTTAAATGTAAGAAAAGAAATTATCAATAAACTTAACCCTCCTAAAACGATAAAAACATATATAAATAACTCAAAATAACCTTTTATCATGAATGCGGAAGAGCAGTTGATACAGCAGAGAATTGAAAAATTAAATCAGATAAAAAAAATGGGGACAAACCCATATCCATATACATTCAATAAAAAAAATCATGCTTCAGAAATTCTTGAAAAATATAAGAGATTAAAGGATCACGAAATAACAAAAGACAATGTTTCAATAGCAGGAAGGATAATGACATTAAGGATTATGGGAAAGGCAAGCTTTCTCCATCTTCAGGATGAAACTGGAAAAATTCAGGTTTATTTGAGGCAGGATGATCTTGGAGAGAAAAATTATGAATTATTCAGAAAATTTGACATGGGGGATATAATAGGGATAGAAGGAAATGTCTTCAAGACAAAAGCAGGTGAAATCTCAGTATGGGCAAAAAAGATTGAATTGTTATGCAAGTCAATAAGGCCTTTGCCTGAAAAATGGCATGGCTTGAAGGATACAGAAATAAGATACAGGAAAAGATATTTGGATTTAATCTCAAATCCTGAAGTGAAGGAAGTCTTCATAAAAAGGTCCAGAATAATAACTGAAATCAGGGAATTCCTGGACAAAGATGGATTTCTTGAAGTTGAAACTCCTATACTGCAGCCTGTTTATGGTGGTGCATCGGCAAAGCCTTTCAAGACTCATATGAATGCTCTTGATATGGATGTTTTTCTGTCAACCTCGCCTGAACTATATCTAAAAAGGCTTATAGTTGGGGGATTTGAGAAAGTGTATACCATATGCAAGAATTTCAGGAACGAGGACATAGACACAACCCATAATCCTGAATTCACAATGTTGGAGTTTTATTATGCCTATCAGAATTATGAAAAATTAATGAAAATGACTGAAGAATTGATTCCTGATATAATAAAAAAACTGAACGGGGGTTACAATGTAAAAGTTGAGAACAAGGAAATAAGCTTCAAACCTCCATTCAAAAGGATAAAATTCAGGGATTTCATCCTTGATGAAACAGGAATAGACATTGACAAGGCAGGTGATTTTAATTCCTTAAAAAAGGAAATTGAAAAAAGAAGATTGAAAAATATTGATGTAAGGCATGCTAAGAATTATGTGGGTCTTGTGGATGAGTTATATAAAAGGGTATGCAGGCCAAAAATAATCAATCCAACATTCCTGACTCATTATCCTGTTGAGATGATTGTCCTTGCGAAAAGAAATGACAAAGATCCAAGGAAGATAAATACATTTCAGTTGTTGGTTGGTGGTGTAGAATTAGTGAAGGCATATGATGAGCTCAATGATCCCATAGACCAGAGAAAAAGACTGGAAGAGCAAAAAATGAACATGAAAAAGGGGGACGAAGAGGCAATGCCTTTTGATGAGGATTTTATAAATGCGCTTGAAGTAGGCATGCCTCCGACAGCAGGCTATGGGCTTGGAATAGATAGGCTTGCAATGTTTCTGCTTGGAAAAGACTCTATAAAAGATGTTATACTGTTCCCGTTCATGAAAAGTTTTAAAAATGCGTAAAAAACAAATAATTTACTAATTTGGAGGGTAAAAATGACAGAAAGCTTTGTTGTCAGGTCAAAAATAAAGAAATACATCAAGGACATGAATGTTTCTAGTGATTTTTCAGATGCATTGTCAAAAAAATGCGAGCAGCTGATAAAGGAGGCCATTGAAAGGGCAAAAGCAAATGGAAGAAGAACCGTGCAGGGCAAGGATGTTTGATTAATTTTATATAATACTTATTCTGTTTTATTGTATGTCATCAAAGAATAAGGGAACTCGCTACGAGCGTGAACTTATGCATATGTTCTACAATTCGGGATTTTCTGTTGTGAGATCTGCCGGCTCGGGCTCAACTCCTTTGCCGTCTCCAGATATCATTGTTTCAAATAGGAAGAATATATTTGCAATAGAGTGCAAGGCATTAAATTCAACAAGGAAATATTTTTCACAGAAGGAAATAAGCGAATTGAAGGATTTCTCGGAAAAATTTGGGGCAATCCCATTTGTAGCAATAAGGTTTGACAGGATTGGATGGTTTTTTGTTCATCTGGAGGATATGGGTTTCAGCAGGACAAATCATTTTATCTCTCTTGAATTGGCCAAAGAAAAAGGCATGAAATTTGATCAGATAATAGGAAAATACAGCCAGGGCTTTCTCCAAAATCCAGCAAAAATTTAATATACCTTCTAATTCATTTATTTTGTGATGAAATTATGCTTTTTAGTAGTAATTTTTCTCATTGCTCTTCCAGTTGTTTCAGCTTCAATAGTCATTAATGAAATTATGTATGATCCGGAAGGGGCTGATGCAAATCATGAATGGGTGGAAATATCAAACAATGGAGATGAAGATGTAAACCTTGAAGGATGGAAATTCTTTGAGGCAAATGTTAATCATGGGCTGGTATTGATTTCTGGGGAAAATATGACTATATCCCCCAGTGAGCATATAATTATTGTCCAAAATCCGGAAATATTCAATCAGGATTATCAAAATTATACTGGAAAGATATTTGATAGTTCATTTTCGCTTGGCAACACCGGAGAATATATAGCAATAAAAAATTCAAGCCTTATCATCATTGACGAAGTAAATTATACAGACATCTCCGAGGAAGGAAGAACAATTTGCAGGATGAATAATATATGGATGGAATGCATCCCAACTCCCGGAGGGGATAATGTCGAGTATCAGGAGCCATATTACAATGTGAGCAGAGTGATTGACGGAGACACATTTGAGCTGGCAAATGGGGAGAGGGTGAGATTGATTGGCATTAATGCGCCGGAAAATTTTGAGTATTATCACCTTGAATCCAAGAATAGGTTAAAAGAGCTTGTTGAGGGAAAGCAAGTAATTCTTGAGGGCGATATTGAGAATGAGGATGTTTATGGCAGGTTGTTGAGGTATGTTTATGTTAACAATACATTTGTAAATCTGGCGATGATCCAGGAGGGTTATGCAAGGGCTTATCCCTATGGAAGAAATTTAAGATATGGCAATGAGTTTGCCGCTGCAGAGGAAAGGGCAAGGAATTCCAGGCTGAGAATCTGGCTGTTCTTCAAGAATATAATAATAAATGAGATTATGTATAATCCCGAGGGAAGCGATGACAACAAGGAGTACATTGAGATGTACATGGAAAATCCGATTAACCTTGAAAATTATGTAATCCAGGACAGGGATTCCCATGATTCCTTGAGGATGATGCAGTTCATTAATTCTTCCTATGCATTGATAGTTGAGGACGGGTTTGATTATTCAGGAATAAATGCATCCGTATATTCAGCGGGACCAACAATTGGGAACAACCTGAATAATGACGAGGATTTGATAATTATGAAATATTCGCAGGGTGATATAATTGATGCAATGCATTATCACAATGAATTGGGCGGGAATGACAATGGCATGTCCTTGTGCAGAATAGCAAATTTGTGGATGGAATGTGTCCCAACATCTGGAAAATATAATGAGGGGAAAAGAATGATCAATTCATCCCATCTTAGCATAGACAGAATTTCAATTGGATCCGATAAAAAAGCAAAATTTGGTGAGATGATAACTGTAAGAATAACAGTATACAAGGGGGATACTTCAAAATATAATCTTGACTTGTATATAGTGGATGAAAATGACAAGCAGATATCCAAAAGATCAGAGATGAATGTCATGGATAAATTTACAAATTATACCTTTATGGTTCCTTTGCAGATAGACCCGAATTGCAACATGAAAATCGGAAACGGGGGTTATAAAGTTGTTCTGGAAGGACTGAATGAGATGGATGAGGAAGACATCGAGATAGAGGGCATAACAGGCTCATTGTGCCAGGCGGTAAATATTCAGGAGCAAAAATCTTCAGAGAAAATATCCTCGCAAGCTGGTTTAGAGGATGGCAATGTGAATAATGAAATAACATCAGCAGTCCTTTATGAATCTTCAGATATGAAGGCAAAGAGCATCGGGTTATTATTTTTCTCCTTGGTGCTGCTGGCGGTGATTATTTACATAGTGTTTTACAAAAACTTATAAAACTATATGCTACTTGGTTTTCATGAAGACAAGATTGATAATAGAAGTGGCTGGTTCCCCAAAAGAGCATATAGAAGAAATTATGAAGCAGCTTGTAAGCAAGATAATGGAGGAGAAAAAAGTTCTCAAGTATGATATTTTTGAAGCCCAGGAAAGAGGAAAGCTATTTTTTACATTCACAGAGATGGATATGGAATTTTCAGGCATTGAGGAATTGATTGGTTTTTGCATGGATTATCTTCCTTCATCGGTAGAAATATTGGATGAAAATAGCATAGAGATAAAAAGAGATGAATTTGAGAATGTGGTGAATGATTTATTGGCCAAGCTTCACCAGAATGATATGGCCCTAAAGAATCTCAAGGCAGAGCTTATGCTCAGGAAAGGCACCTAAAATTGCATAAGTCGCAGCTGAATCTTTCCAAAACACTGCATGTTTTTAATTCCCCTTCTTGATAATAATTGCAGCATTCTTTGAGGTTGTTCTTTTCTATCTCTATCTTTTCTTGTTCAAGACCAACAGCATCATTTTCCATGTAGTTTTTGTACAATATTAGGAATGCTGCCGCAATAATCAGTGCAATTATCATTATCCAATGCCATGTTTTCATGTTTTTAATATATTATTCCAACGGTTATAAATCTAACCTGCCAGAACCTTACTCTCTCATTGTCAGATGTTGAATTGTTGTCTCCTTTTGTTGTGTAATACACGCCTTTGTCATCATTGCTTATCCTGACAACCCTATGGATTATTATATCTCCGCTTTCAGAAGTGTAGCTTATTATATCTCCTATCTTTATATCATCGGGTGACTGGGGGGCAATTTGGATTGCATTGCTCTCCTTGTCAATCAACGGATCCATTGAGTTTGTGTCTGCGAATCTTGCTATTTTTGCATTTCTTATTGTGATAACAACCTTGTCATCTTCCACCATTATTTGATCCTCCTTGATATGATCTGCAGGGCTTAATCTTTCTCCTGTTGTTAGCCTGTATATTGCCCTGTTTACCGGATTCTGCATCTCAGGATCATTTGTCACGTCAACGAAAATTGCTATTGTGAGAAACATAAGGGATAGTATAAATAAAATAATAATTATCTGTTTTATCATTTTAGTTTTTTTGCATAATCCTCAAAATCTTGGGATACCTCTTTTTTTCTTCTGAAGAATAAAAATGCCACAAATGCCGCTATGAGGGCTATTATCATCCATATCCACCAATAGTTTTTCTTTTTACCGATGCTTTCTTGTTTCTTTGTCTGATTTTCTCCTTCTTGGATTTTTCCTTCAGGAATTTCTTCGCCTGTCCCTTCTTCATCTATTATCATGTTATTCTGACTATCGACAAAATTGACAGAAATTTTTATTGCATCAAGTGTTTTTTGTGATGAAGTGACTATTATGTATCCGTCATAATGGGCATAAGCAGGCTCTCCTTCCTTGTTGAGGTAAATCCTGGTTTTTATTGTTTCATTGCTCTTTATCTCGTTGAAATAATCCTTGTCAAATCTTATTATGTCTTTTATTCTGCCTGTTGCATTAAGTTTTACATCATTCAGGTTGAAGGACCAGTTGTTGATGAACATAATATCGTCTTCCAGCCTGTCATTTCTGCTCAATGTAATGTTCACATCCTTGTTCAGGAGCTTGATTGCATTTTCTGGAGGAGGAAGAAGATAATGGCCTTCATTTATTTTTTGATTTATTCCTATTACAGGTATGATATATGAGTAATTTCCATAAATTATTTTTATTTCAAAATTCTCCTTTATTCCGCTTATCCTGTAGTTAACTTCATTCTGTAAGTGAACCTCTCTTGGAATTTCAGTATAATTTGGAGATTCAATCTCAATAGTGATTGGATATTTGTTGTTTTTTATTCTTAGGTTGAATCTATTTTTTTGATTTGATATTCCGGGCATTACTGAAACAGAAGGCAGTCTCGCTTCATCGTTGAAAAGAAGGTATAATATTATTGAAGAATCAAGTAAATTCTCTCTTGTTTTTCTTGACAGATAATCTTTTGCTTCCCGGAACAGGAATTCATTATTTAATGAATATGTCGCAATTGCGCTTGTGAAATAGTCAGGAGTTTGGGATATGGATGATGAATAATAGCTCCAGTAACCATTAAGATAATTGTTGAAAAGCCAGTTTCTGTCATAATCATCATTGTATAATATATACCCCAGCGCATGGTCTATTGTCCTGTTGTCAAGTTTTTTTTCTATGAGATAATCTTCAGGGAATTCTTCATTTATCTCTTTCAATGCCCAGCTTGCATATAATGTGCTTATGTAATCGCATTCTTTTTTGTACTTGATTCCATAACATCCTGAATCATCAATTGAATAGCTGAAGTTGCTTCCAGTGTATTCATGAATGGTGTAACTGCTTCCTAGATAGCTGTGGCTTAATATGAAGTCAATAGGATTGCTGCATGTTATGTTGATAACTTTGTTGTTTATCTGGATTTCATAAGCTCCATTTAAATTTATATCTCCGCAGACGGCACTGCCTTCAAGTTTTAAGCTCCATAACCCGATTTCAAAATTATTGCTTGCATCCTTGAGCCAGTTCTTTGTTTTTACATGATTCTGGTTGAATTTGCTCAATGCAATTAATGCAAAAGAAGTATCCTTGACATTGCAGTTGCCTCTTGGGAAGCATCCGGTCGGATCTTGATTGTTCACAAGATAAGAAATTGCAGAATTTGCCTTCTGAAAGTCTATTTTCTTTAATGCCAAGGCGCCAAGGGAAGTTTTTGTCACGTCTCCAAAGCTCCCGTCATGATTTTGATTCTGCAGCAAATAGTCAAATCCCGGATTTACATCTATGATTTTTATTGTTATCTCACTTGATGATTTGATCAATACCCCGTTGTTGATAAGGTTAACATCCCTGACTTTGAGGTTGTAATCGCCGCTTTCAACACTTGGTATGTCAAAATAAGCAAAGTAACGTTTGCTGTTGAGTTTTTCAAGATAAAAAATTGCTCCGATTGCATTATTGTTCTTTGAAAATTCAAGATTATATGGTGTTAAGTCATTTAATGGCTCCCTGCCTAGGATTATCTCTGCCTGCACTGTCTCAAGAGGCCTGTAATCTTCCCTATAATTCAATATTGTTATTTCAGATGCATCAATATCATCAGGTAATATCAGTATAATAAATAAAAAAAATATCCACCTCATAATAAATTAAAATTAAATAGAATATATAAACTTATTTTTTTCTTTTTAACAGGTCCTGTGCCTCTTTTATTGATTTGTCCAGTTCATTCTCCATGGTTTCATCCTTTCTTGGTTTTTGAACTGGTCTATATCCTGTTGGAGGATATTTTGGAGGCATTCCTTGATCTAAGTAAGAAGGTTCTGATTTTTTTCCGCTTCCTTTTTTCATTTTTGTAATAACAAAGAATGCACCGCCCCCTAATATTAGTATTGCAATAATTATCCACAGCCATAGCAAGCTTGATTTCTTTTCAGGCTCGCAGTCTAATGGGCAGCTGTTTTCATTTTCATCAAATCCGCATATTCCATTGCCGCATCTTTCTTCATCTTGATTTTCTCTGCCTGATTCCGTTGAACAATCTCTTGGGCAGCTTATTTCATCTTCTCCAACCTCACACCTGAAGTTTCCGCATTCAGGCTGGCTTTCTCCGGAAGTTTGGCAGTCTAATGGGCATATTGTTGGATTCTCTGTTGGATCACATGTGCCATCGTTGTTGCAAAAACAATCTGTCGGGCAGTTCTGCAAAGTTTCTCCCAATGAAGGCTCGCACCTCAGATTAGTGTTGCAGAATGGTTCAGTCTCCTGCTCACATAATCTGCTTATTGGGTTGCATGAATATCCTTGCTGGCAGTCAGAATCTATTATGCATCCTTCCCCTTGTTCATCTTCTTCATCTCCCGGACCTAATAATCCAGCATAAACAAAATACAATGCAATGGAAGTATCCATTATTCCATTTCCAATCCTTCCATCATTGCTCTGCTGGCTTTCAATCCATGACTTTAATTCATTCTTTTCTTCCTGATAATTTGAATTTCTCAATGCGCCATAGGCAAACAAGGACGAATAGACATTCTCAAAGCTTCCATCATCCTTTTGTCTGGAAACAAGGGCAGGGATGTGCTTGCTGTCAATCAGTGAAAGCATGGAATATTCCAGGTCATTGTTTGCGTTGTCCTTTAGATAATTTCCGGCATCGATGCTTAATCCTAATTTGCTCATTACAAATGAAGCATAAAAGCTTGATTCTTCATCGCAATTCACGGAACTTGGGCTTGAAGAATAGCATCCATTTCTTAATTTGAAATTGGCATTCTTTGAGGTTTGCTCTTCAATTATATAAAAGTTATTTCCTATTATCTTTATTATTGAAATTCTTGGGGTTGATGAGAATGTGCATGCAATATTTACATTCTCAGAATGCCTATTGAAGTTGAATCCATTTAATTGATTGAAATTTATCCATGAGCTTCCGTCATCTAGTTTTCCGTTTTCATCAAAATTGAATATAATCCCATTTGGAGATTCCTCATATTTTATGGTGCATGTTCCTGCTTCATTTGAAACAACCTGTATGTTCCAGTCTTGTGCATTGAAAGGCGCGACTTTTAAGCTATTGTTGAGATATTTTATTTGTTTTTCAGTTACTTGATTCATTTCCCTAAGTGCTAAGGTCGCCAGTGCAGTTTCTTTAACATTGCATCCTGTCTTTGGAAAACATCCGGTTGCAGAATTCATTTTATTGTTCAACTGCGATAATCCTGTTTGTGAGTCTAACACGATTGTTGCAAATGACAATTCCTCTATCGTAGCCTGGCTCCAAACTATATGATTAACTAGCCATCTTGTTGCATTGTCTTCAGGAGTTTGTGCATTTGCAGATGCAACGATGATTAAAAGAAATCCTATAAAAAAAGCAAACCT
>Ga0209541_10005191_pt1 | contig 22770 bp, 24 predicted proteins | sample RifCSPlowO2_01_FD_184027 | JGI IMG/M metagenome (GOLD analysis project Ga0209541, IMG submission 184027) | Groundwater microbial communities from Rifle, Colorado - Rifle CSP2_plank lowO2_0.1 (SPAdes) (version 2) | ecosystem: Environmental > Aquatic > Deep subsurface > Groundwater | place...
TTTCGCCGACCGCCTGATTAAACTGGGCGGCTTTGGGCACGGGACCGAATTGCATTTTAATATAGCTCATTCCCGTCAGCGGCTTGCCGGTAATCTCAAAACAGTCAAAATCAACGAAGTACAAAAGCTTATAGAGCACCGTTTCGCCGACGTTCGGCTTGCCCCCGCATTTATTGAGGATATACAAAATTAAATTTTTCAATTTTTCTTCGCTAAAATTAAGTTTTATGGCCGCCGATTTTCTCGGCTTCTCGTCTTTTTCTTCGTGCAATAAAAAATCAACTGAAATGCCGAGCGCCTCGGCGATTGCCGCCAATTCCAGCGCGTCTATGCCTCTTTTGCCGATTTCCAGCTGGGATAAAGCCACGCGGGAAAGGCCGATTCTTTCAGCCAATTCTCCCTGGCTGATTTCCATATCTTCTCTGATTTTCCTTACTTTTTTGGCTAATTTTTGCGAATTTAACATAGTTTTTTCTGTTATTACTAATTATCCGCATCTTACCATATTTATCAAAATCTTTCAATGGCTGATAGAAAATCTTGACAAAATTAATATATCTGTTTATGCAATTCCTATGGCAATGATCCGCGCAATATAAAGGGATAATGACAAATGAAACAAAGAGAATTGGTCCACGGCCTATTCTTTTTGTTTTCCCTCCGCCGCCTTTATCTCCTCCCCGCTCAGCCCGTAAAGCGCGTAAACTTTTTGGCCCGCCACGCCGTAGCTCCGACTGAAAGGAGAAGCGAAGGCGGGTCAATTTCTTTGTCGGTTTTCTCAATCCCCAAAGTCTAAAAATTTCCAATCTTTTAAGTTACTTGGATCATAAGAATACTTTTTACTGTCGTTATACCGCCAGCTATTTTTGTCCTTTAAAGCAATGCCGCCGAACAATTTTTTGCCTTTTTTATTTTCCGCCGCGATATACTCGGCCAGTCCTTCGGCGCGCTCCTTAGCGGTTTTGGCATAAATTCCGCCTTTTGTGTCAAATAAACCAATTCGTCCATCATTGAGCATTATTATAAAATCAACGTAAAATGGTTTTTTCTGGTCATTTTCAGCGTATGGCATGGCAAAATATGAGCCGTCCTGGCTGCCATTTTTAAACCACCATTTCACTTGTTTGGCTTTTTCCAAATATTCAATAAACTTCACCTCGACATCGCTATCTTCTTCAAAAAGCGACAGATTGCTTGTGCCTTTTGTTTTGGCGTAATATGGCTGGATAATTGATCTCTTATAATCTTTTTCAACAAAATTCAAATTATAGTTAATTATTTCCGGCACATTCCATGGCTCTTCGTTTTGGATTACCTCGTGTTTTCCTTTGCCCACAACATCCTCATAAAACTCTTTCGCCCGATTAATAACGTCAATCACGGCTTGGCGATTTTCCTCGGCTAAAACAATGGCTTGAACTTTTGGCCAGTCATCAACGCCCATTTTAAATGATTTATCAAAAAAGCGGTACAGGCAATCATTAATGCGCTTTATTGAACGGAGCTCAGGGTGAAATGGAGCCAGATTTTCACGCGCGAAATAATCAAACGCGATTTGCAATTCAACTTCATTTTTTGGAATATCCAATGTGCCTTTTTTATCAATATTTTTTGTTTCCTTATCCACGTCGGTGATTTTTCCGCTGGCAATAAGTTTAGTGTCAACTATGCTGTGTTTAAGTGAAATTCTATCCTTTAAATTTAATTCATTCGCCGCTTTAAAGAAAACCGGCACGAAATCAGATGACAAGCGTGTTTCTTCGCGGAAACGTTTGGAATGGCAGGAAGCCAGATCAATATCTTTATAATCCCCTCGCCGATTGCCCTCAAAAACCGTGATATATTCTTTGGCGATATCCTCGGCAATACTAATATTACTTAAGCTGGTATAGACATAGCCAAGATTCAATTCCTGATTTTTATAGTGATCATGCTCGGGCATGCGCATAATGCGTCCGATGGTTTGGATGGAGAACACCATGCTTTTCCATTCGCGGAATAAAACCAAAATCGCGGCGCGGGGGCAATCCCAGCCCACGGCGATGGCTTGCTTAAAAATCATCACTTCAACCTCATTCTCGTTTTTCTCAATATTCTCAAGGTTAATCTTGCTGTCATTATCCGAAAGATAAATCGCCAGCCGGCCATTTTCCGTCGTGATGCCGTATTTACCGAGCAGTTGGACCACGGCGTCTTTTTTATCAATCATCCCCTGGCGCGCGTCCGGTATTTGGATAAGCATCAGCGGATTAACGTCCGCGCCTTCCGCTTCGTATAATTTGGCGAGTTCTTTGCGCCTTTTCAGCCCGGCCTCAACCACGATTTCATCGGCCGTTTTGTCGGCAAGTTTTTTATCCAGCTTAAAATTTTCAAATCCGGGATTGATGGCAATTTCTTTTTTGATCATGCCCTCATCTTTCACGTCTTTAAGGTCCACCTCTACTCCGCGAAATACGCCCTTAAGTTGCGGCGTCGCGGAAACCTCAATTGTTACTTTTGGGCCGATATCTTCAATTAATTCTTTGGATTTGTCCGTTTCCGCGTTGCGGTGGCTTTCGTCAATAATAAGAATGATAATCCGGCCCTCGTCTTTGGTGCGGGCGACGATATTGGAAAGATTATTGTCCCGCTCATTTTCGCGGACGTAAATATTGCCTTTTTTATTGATACTCGCCCAATTCAAAAACAAAATCTCGTTTTCACCGATTTTTCTCTCATCCAAATCTTCAAAATACGAGCACCTAATGCCTACGCCAAATTGATCATAATATTTTTTCAAGCTGTTGCGGCTTTGATCATGCAATTTATTGACCGCCAGCCAAATAAAAGAAAACTTCTTCCCGTCTATGCGCGAGTCAATTAATCGCTTTAAAAACTCCGCCATCATCAGCGTTTTACCGGAGCCGGTCGGCGACTTGAAAATACAGATTTTGTTTTCTTCCGAATCTAAAAGATCGTTGACTTCCTGTCTCAACTTGACAATAGCTTTTTCTTGATAATTTTTAAATTCAATCCACATAAACCCTGTTCTTTTTATAATTTATAACTGAATATTGCGTAGTTAATTTTTAAGACTATTTACCAATATTTCCAAATCGCAAATTATTTTATCATTTGGATTTCGTAATTCGTAGTCAAACCAAAAATAGCTGCATAGGCGTAATTTTTTTACTATAACCCCTAATTTTTCAATATAATCATCTTTCAAATATAAATCCGTAGCACCAGCAGGATCATTAAGTTGTTTATTTTTGTGCGCAACCGATTGGTGGCGGATTTTATAAAAATTCTCTTTTTCAAATTCTGTTTTAATTTCATCTAAATTGGTCAAACCCGATTGTCTCTTTTTCTTTCGTATGTCTGCCAATATATCGCCAATAAGTCGTCCATCGGCAATAGATAAAAAAGTATATGAGGAATAATCTGGATACGGATAATCATCTGATATTTTTTGGAAAAATTGACTTATTTTTTCATCATTTATGAAAATGCTATCGGACTTCTCTTTTTCAATAATCTTTTCAAGTAGTGATTTTATTAATAATTCTTCCTTCTTCGTAGAGCATAAAAGAGTATGTAAAATTCCTATTGCTTCATTGAAAGCATTATTGGCAGATAGCAAAAGAAACTTATTTGCCTTAATTCCGTCTGACGGTAATGATTCATATATTTTTTTACAAACTAAAAAGTTAGTATCGGCTAGATATATTAGCTTTTGCACCCCGCTTAAATATTTCCATGTTGGGATGTTTTTCATGATTATTTCCAAAAACTTAATTTTTTTAATTCACTCAATAAGCTTTATTTTATTTAAAAATCTCCCGATAAACCTTCAAAATCACTTCCGGAATAGCGCAAAGCGTAACCTTGCCTTTGACATCGGCAAATTGTTTTTCATGCGGGTCATCGCCTAGCGAAAATACATAGGCGTTGAAATGCCCTTTGATTTTTTTGATCGCTTTCTTGAAGTCATTAATAGATTCCTCATAGAAAACAATGCCAAGATATTTATCGCTATTCTTAAAAATTTTAAAATCCCCTTCGTCTTGGACCAGCTCAAAAGCATTTTCCCGGATACAAAGCATTTCCGTTGATTCTTTTACTAATTTTCGCTTATTTTTATCCGTCGGTTCAGCTTCCACAAAATCACAGGTATAATATTTCAAATTACCACCAAGTCCTGGGACATTCTCGTCTTTGGCGTTTTTGTATCCTTTTATGACTTTTTTTAAACGTGGATAACAAATCTCTGAAGCAATTTTATGCTCCGATTTCTCATCTCCGTTGTTCGTGCAGAGAATAAAATTCCGTAACCCTTTATCATTTTTATTTGCTTTTAACACAGCATGTCCAGTCGTTCCTGAACCAGCAAAAAAATCTAAAATGATGCTATTTTTATCGCTGGCCAAATTTATAATTCGATTTACAAGCGAAGTCGGTTTTGGAGAATCAAACCCATTTTCAGGAGCTAATTCTTTCAATTCTTGTCTCGCATCATCATTGCTACCAACCTCATTATAGAGCCAAATCGTTTTAGGAATTACCCCCTGTTTCATTTCATTTAAATACTTCTTTAACCTCGGTACTGCTGTTCCTTTTGCTCCAAACCAAATACTATTTTCATCATCCGCTTTTTTAAGTGATTCCTTACTAAAACGAGGATATGTACCAGCGGGCGGACTCCAAATCACCCCATTTTTAAAAGTGTATGAATACTTACTATCACTCCCGCTTTTTGCGTGTAGTGGTTGAGTCATCCAAACTCCTCGCGGATCATTGTCCGAATTTTTGTAGCGGGCATCCTGCTTTTCCGTTCTAGGTAATAAACGAATTTTGAATTTATCTGCTTGCTTAGCATAACAAAGAATAAAATCATGTGTCGCCGAAAAATATTTTGCATCATTGCTTTGAGTATATTTTTTCTGCCAAATTATAGTCGCAATAAAATTATCCTCGCCAAAAATCTCGTCACAGAGCATCCTCAACGGCGCTTGTTCATTATCGTCAATACTAATAAAAATTGCACCTGTTTTTTTAAGAAGGTTTTTGGCCAGCTTTAAACGCTTTTCCATAAACGAAAGCCATTTGCTGTGCCGGAATGGATCTTCGGGATCTACCATTTTATCGTTATAAATAAAATCATTGTTTCCAGTATTGTAGGGCGGATCAATATATATCAAATCAATCGCCTCATAATGCGTGAAATTTAAAACCGCGAGCGAATGATAATTATCGCCCTCAATCAATAAATTTACCGGTTTGCCTTTATCGCCGCTTATTTCTTTGCTTTTTGTTTCTTTTAAAATCGGAAAGGGTTTGCCCGCCATTTCGTTGGGAAACATCTCGTTGGGCGTGCGCGCGTCGGGGTTGATTAGAATATCAATTTTTTCTTCCGGCAAATCTCTATGCCAAACCAGGCCGTATTTAGTTTCCTTAATGCGGCGAAGCTCTTTTATTAGTTCCTCTTTGGACCAATTGTCGTAGTTTATTTTTCTTGCCATAAAATAATTATCAAATCGTACTTATATTTTCCCATTTTTCCGCTAAAAAGTCAATTTTAATTTTTATCCTCAAAACCCTGCCTCCGGCTACGCGAAAAACCTCCCGGCCAAACGGCGGCCGGAATGGCGCCAAGACGAGGCAATGCCTCATTTTTTCTGATTTTTCCTTGGTATCGCCGAGACGAGGCAGTGCCTCATTTTTTTGTATTTTGCCTTGGTATCACGGAGACGTGGCAATGCCACGTCTCTACAAGTTACGCTTTTTAAAAAAATGGCCCGCTAAACGGAGGGCGGGGCCGGGCGCTTGACAAGTTTATAAAATTGATATAGGATAAAGATAATCACTATGAGAGGACTACCAAAGGGTCTCGTCCCGCGGAAATGCCTCTCTTTTTTGTTGGCTTTTTTCCAGTTTATTCCTGAATAGCTGAATATTGACGATATGATTGCTGAATTTACGCAATAATGACGAATATTTAAAATTAGGCACGATAATTCTTAATAATTTATTATTTTTTACGAAATACTTCACTAAACAATGAAAATCGCCATCGCTTGTGACAATAACCGCTTTGGTAAATTTATCATAATCAATCATCGCCCTTAAAACTAAATCGGCGTCAATATTGCCTTTTGGTTTATTTTGTCCATCAGTGACAACCGGCTTAAAAATTAAAATATAGCCATAATCTCTTAAAGACGAGTATAAATTCCCATTTTTAGGAATGTAGCCGATAAAATAGTAAGCGATGGAAACATTATATTTTTCCCGAAGGAAAATTCTAAATTTTTTAAAATCCAAACTCCAGCCTAAACTTTTTATCCCCAAGTTTAGATTCTGGCCGTCTATAAACGCGTAATTGTTTCCCCGATTATCCATATATTTAACAAAAAAAACGCCCAAAAAATGGCGCTACATTGATTTCTTTTAATTTTCTGTTACTGGTATTTTACCGCGGGTTTTTAGGATTGTCAACCCCCTACTCCCTAACCCCTACTCCCTAATCTACACCCGATCGGCCAAAAACAGAATCAGGCCGGCAACCGCGGCCACGGCCGCGATGACCCAGAAGCGCATCACGATTTTGCCTTCGGGCCAGCCGATGGCTTCCAAATGGTGATGCAGGGGCGAAGAAATGAAAAATTTGCGCTTGAAGACTTTTTTCCAAAACATCTGAATCAAGACCGAAATTGTTTCCACGACAAAGATAAAGCCGATGACCGGCAAAAGCATAGCGGCGTTGGTCAGCATGGCGATAATACCCAGGGTAACGCCCAAAGACATTGAGCCGGTGTCGCCCATGAAAAATCTGGCCGGATTGATGTTGTACCAAAGAAACGCCAAAAGCGCGCCGGCAATCACGCCGCAGAAAGTCGCCAGGTCGTAACGGCCCTGGGCAAAGGCAATGGCCCCATAGGCGGCAAAACCGGCCAAAAGCGCGCCGCCGGCCAGGCCGTCTAAGCCGTCAGTCAGATTGACCGAATGGGCCGCGCTGATAATGACAAAAATAAAAAACGGCACATACCACCAGCCGATATCAATAAAACCGACAAAAGGCACGTACAAAGTCGTCCAGTCAAGCCGGGAATAAAACCACCAGGCGCCGACCGCGGCGATTATGCCGTAAATTAAAAAACGATGGCGCATGCGCAAGCCGCCGCCGTCTTTGCCTATCCGCCAAATGTCAATTAAATCGTCAATCAAACCGAAAACCGCCGAAGCGACCAGGGCGCCAAGGGGCAAAAGAGTTTCCCGGCGGGACAAGAAATTAAGCCGGTCAAAAATCCCGTCGTAAAAACGGGACAGATAAAAAATTGAAATCATTAAAAATAAAGTCGTGCCCCAGACCAAAACGCCGCCCATGGTCGGCGTGCCGGCTTTCTTTTTATGCAGGGCCGCGAAAATCGGCGCCGCCTTGGCGTCTCTGATGCCCTTGCCTAAATTGAATTTATACAAAAAATGGGTCAAAAGCGGCGTCCAGGCCAAAGTCAAAATAAAAGAGACCGTGGCCAGAATAAATATTTTGGTGATAAAAAAATTAGCCATCAGATATTGACTAGCAGAATAAAAATTGAAGCGAGAATGAATATCAGCTGCGAAAAGCTGCCGACCCCGGCCAAAATTTGGCTTAAAAGCTTTTCTTTGGAAAAAAATGCCGCCCCCAGCGAAAAATTAATCAGGATAAACAGCAGTCCCAAAAAAGGCAGGAAAAAAAGCTGATAATACGGTCCCAGCCGGTCAATGCCGAAATAAATATTATAATGAAGCGGCACGGATTCGGAAAAGCCCTTTAAGCGCCAAAACAGCCCGGCCCACAGCCCGGTATTCAGCAATAAGCTTAAAAATAAATTAAACTTGACAAAGCCGTCGCGGCAGCAGGTGTTTAATAAAAATGGATTATAATAGCGCATAATTTTGAATCAATTAAGCTTATTGTAAGTATACTGATTTTTTTGAATTTTGTCCACCCTTTTTAGCCTATTCAGCGAGTTAAGTAAATTCAGCCGCTAAACTTAGCCGCTTAACTCGCTTAACTCGCTAAATTTACTTAATTTACTTTATTTACTATTTTATGTTATAATAAACCCAGTTATCCCCTTATTCTAAACCGCGCAAAAACAACTAAAAACAAATATGCTCAAGGAAGAACAATTTAAAAAAATCCTTTTGGACACCAGGGCTTTAAGCGAAAAAGAATTTGATTTATACCTGGAAGAAGCCAAAAAAAGAAATCAGGCGATTGAAGAATATTTGGTTTCGCAAAAAATTCTAAATGAAGAAAAGCTCTATCAGCTGGCCGCCCGGCATTTTAATCTCCCCTTCATCAGCCTGAAAAACGCGACTATCCGCAAGGATATTCTTTTTTTAATTCCGGAACCGATCGCCGCCACCCATAAAATCATCGCTTTTGCCAAAACCGACGCGGAATTGAAAATTGCCGCCCTGGATCCGCAGGACCTGCAAATTTTTGAATTTTTGGGCAAAAAAACCGGCCTGGAAATAAAAATCAGCTTAACCACGCCGGAAAGCGTCAATGAGGCCTTAAAAACCTACCATAAAGGCCTGCAGGCCGAATTCAAAGAATTAACCGGGCAGGAAGACGAGACTGAATCGGCCGAAGGCGGCAATAAATTAAAAGAACTGGCCCAGGATTTGCCGGTCATCAGAATCGTGGACACGCTTTTGGAATACGCCATTTTTGAAAACGCTTCGGATATTCACATTGAACCCACGGAAAAAGAAGTCATTGTGCGCTACCGCGTTGACGGCATTTTGCGCAATGTCATGACTCTGCCCAAATCAATCCATGCCGGCATCGCCGCCAGAATCAAAATCCTTTCCAATTTAAAAATCGACGAACACCGCCTGCCCCAGGACAGCCGGTTTAAAATCGCCACCAAGGAATACAATGTTTCTTTGCGCGTTTCGGTCATTCCCACTTATGACGGCGAAAAAATCGTTTTGCGCGTCTTGAATGAAAAAACGAGCATTATCAGTCTGGAACAGCTCGGCTTTCAAAAACGGCCGCTGGAAGTGATTAAAAGAAATATGACCAAGCCCCATGGCCTGCTTTTGGTCACCGGGCCGACCGGTTCGGGCAAAACCACCACTTTATACGCCGTTTTGCATATTCTCAACAAACCCGAGGTCAATATCACCACGATTGAAGACCCGATTGAATACCGCATGGTCGGCTTGAATCAGAGCCAGGTCAACCCGAAAATCGGCTATACTTTTGCCGCCGGCTTGCGGGCCTTTTTGCGGCAAGACCCCAATATCATCATGGTCGGCGAAATCCGCGACCAAGAAACCGCGGAAATCGCCATTCACGCGGCCCTAACCGGCCATTTGGTTTTATCCACCCTGCACACCAACGACGCGCCGACGACCCTGCCCCGCTTAAGCGAAATGGGCATTCCCGCTTTCTTGGTCGCTTCCACCTGCAATTTGATCGTGGCTCAAAGATTAGTGAGAAAAATCTGCCAAGACTGCATTGAAAGCTACACTTTAACCAAAACCGAAATCGCCAAATTGGAAAAACAGCTTGATTTTGAAGAAATCATAAAAACTCTAAAAAGCGAGGGCTTGCTGACCGACAAGCAAGGCAAAGAATCAATTCTTTTCTATCGCGGCAAAGGCTGTAAAAAATGCAATAATACCGGCTACAAAGGCCGGGTCGGCATCTATGAAGTTTTGGAAGTGACTTCCCAAATTTCCGACTTGATCATCAAAGAAGCGCCGGCCAAAGAAATTGAAAAAGTCGCCCGGGAACAAGGCATGCTGCCGATTGTGGAAGACGGCTTTATTAAAGCCAAGAATGGCATTACGACGATTGAGGAGATTTTGAGAGTCACAAAGGAATAAAAATAAATTAATAGTAAATTAAAGCGGCTATTAATTTACTTTTAATTTACTATTAACTCGCTTTTAATTTACTTTTATTATTTATTTTCACTTTACCTTATCAACCCTAAACAAATACCATGAAACTCCCGCCCATTATCGTAAAAATTACTCAAGAGCTAAACAAGCCGAGAAAAGTCGCTTTGACGCAAAAAATATTTTTCGTCCAGCAGCTCGGAGTCATGCTTAAGGCCGGAATTTCCTTATCCGCCGCCCTGAAAACTTTGGAACAGCAGACCACGTCTAAAAGTTTTTGCGTCATTTTGGCGGATTTGCATCAGGGCGTGGAAAAAGGCAATCTGCTTTCCCGGGGCCTGGAAAAATACCAAAAAATCTTCGGCGATTTATTCATCAACATGGTCAAAGCCGGCGAAGCCTCGGGCAAATTGGAAGAAGTCTTAAAGCAGCTTTTCGTCCAAATGAAAAAAGACCACGACATCACCGCCAAAGTCAAAGGCGCCATGATTTATCCGCTGATTGTCTTGATTATGATGTTTGCCATCGGCGTCTTAATGATTGTTTACGTCATTCCCACCATTACCAGCGTTTTTAACGAGATTAATATTGACCTGCCCCTGCCGACCAAAATTTTAATGGCCGCCAGCGCCTTTGTTTTGGCTTATGGCGTTTATTTATTGATTATTTTGGCCGTGATTTTAATTGCTTTAAACCGCCTGATTAGCTTGCCGGCCGGCAAGCGCGTCTGCCACCGGCTGCTTTTAAAACTGCCTGTAGCCGGCAAAATAATGAAAAAAATCAACTTGGCCAGATTCTGCCGGACTTTAAGTTCGCTTTTAAAAACCGACATTCCAATCGTTCAATCATTTGAAATCACGGCAAAAATTCTAGGCAATGTCGTCTATCAGAAAGCCATGCTTGAGGCCAAAGAAAAAATAAAAAAAGGCGTCAGTATTGAAGAATCTTTAAGGCCTCATATCAGTCTTTTTCCGCCGGTGGTCCTGCAGATGATTTCCGTCGGTGAAGAAACCGGCGCTCTGGATAATATTTTGGAAGAATCGGCGCTGTTCTATGAAGAAGACGTCAATCAGACGATGGAAAGCTTGCCTTCATTAATTGAACCGATTTTAATGGTAATTTTGGGCATCGCGGTCGGCGGCATGGCCGTGGCCGTGATTTTGCCGATGTACAGCCTAAGCGAACAAATGTAAGTAAAGCTGACAAAAGTAAATAAAAAGTAATTTACTTCTAATTTTAGACCGTTGAATAATTATTTATAGAGGGGTTAAGAGGGCGTCAGAAGGCTTGAGAGGGCAAGAAGGCAAAAAGATCAAGCGGGCTTAAGAGGATTCCCCGCTTAAACCTCTTTGCCTTCTCAAGCCTTCTTCGCCTTCCCGCCTTCTTGCCCTCTCAAGCCTTCTTATCCCTTCTTGCCTAAGCTGTTTAAAATAATTAATCAACGCTCTCAATTTACTTTGCTGATTAAATCAAGCTCTCAAAATATGAAACCTAAAGGCATTTCTCTCGTTGAAATAACCGTCGTGCTGGCGATTATCACGCTTTTAACCGTAATCGCCATTCCGCTTTTCAATAATTATCAGAAAAGCGCCAAATTAAAAAGCGAGGCCAGAGTTTTGGCCGCCAATTTAAGGCTGGCTCAGCAATTAGCCATTACCGAACAGGTAATTTACCGGCTTAAATTATTTCCCGAAACCAGAAATTATAAAATTATCAAGAGCCCGACCGAAGAAATCGTTAAAAGCGTAACTTTGGCAAGCGGCGTTAGGATCAATGAAATCGACGGCTTGACCGACAATCAAGTGCAATTTACCACCACCGGCGGGGTGATTGAAACCGGCCAAATCGCCCTGACCAACACCCGGCATCAAACTTCAACCATTCAAATTAAACCTTCGGGCTATGTCCAAATCAATGAATAAAAAAAGGGGGGTTACCATCATTGAAGCCGCCATCGCGATTTCTATTTTATTGGTCGGCTTATTGGCGGTAAGCGAATTTTTTCCCCTGGGTTTGAGGATTATCAGCGATGCCCAAAGCCTGACTGTGGCCACCAATATCGCTTTGTCAAAAATGGAAGAGCTTCGATTATTGGGCTATGGCGAAATCAGCGCCGGCCTGATTGAAGCCAAACAAAATGTTTCTGACAATCCGGCCAGCTATTTATACCGCTACCAAAGGCAGACGGCCGTTTCGCTGGTTGATTCTGATTTGGCGCCGGCCGATTCCGATGTCGGCTTAAAAAAAATCACAATCAATGTTTATTGGCATTCTTTAATCGGTTCAAAAGAAAAATCAATTGAAATCTATTCATTATTTTCCGAATACTAATGCTTTTAGGCGAAAAAAACCGCGGTTTTACCTTAGTGGAGCTTACGATTTCCATGGTCATCGGCCTGATTATCATTATTTTGGTAACCACGTCTTTTGGTTTGGCGCAAAAAACTTTCCGCAAAAGCAATATCCGGGCCGAACTGACGCAAAACGGCCGCGTCACTCTGGATTTGATGTCGCGGGAATTGCGGCAGGCAAAAACCATCGTCACCGCCTTGCCGGAAAATGATTCAAATCCCGAAACCATGGCTCATGAAATTCAGTTTGAAGACGGTCATATCACCTCCCAGATCCAATATATCCGTTATTATCTGGCGGGCAACAGCCTTTACCGGCAAACAATCGCCTATTGTTTTGAAACCGACTGCCCCAATTACGTCCATTGGAACGACGTTGACGCTTTCGGTCCGCCCGACTTGCAAATTTTAGATGCCGACCCGGCAGGCAAAATCATCGGCGAAAATTTCTCCGGCCTCAATTTCTACGGTTTAGACAGCATTACTATTGATTTGAACCTGCAAAAATCCGGCGAAGAAGTGGGCATTCGGGCGGTTATTAATCCGAGGAATATTTAGTTAAAGCTGACAAATTAATCAACTATTTGCTAAGTTGGTAAATTGCTAAGTTAATAAGGAATGAGGCATCAAAATAAAAATCGCAAACTTAGCAACTTAGCAACTTAGCAACTTACCAGAATGTCCCAAAAAAACCAAGGCTTCGTCCTCGTCACTTCTGTTTTGATTTTAACGACGCTTTTAGCGGTCGGGTCTTATTTGATATCTTCGGCCAATTCGGAAAATAAAATCGCCCAGGCTGAATTTTTGGCGACAAAAAATTATTACCTGTCCGAAGCCGGCATCAGCGAAATGCTTTGGCGGATAAAAAACGACGCCGCGGCCCGAAACGCATTTTTGGCCGGCACGCTTGACGAATCTTTCAATATCAGCCGGAGCAATGTTTTCGGCGACAGCAAAGCCAGCTACCAAGTCTCGGCGCAAAACACGGTTACGGCCGAAGCCTGGATCACGGCCACTTCCACCTATCAAATCGGCAATAACACTTCGCAAAGAGTGGTAAAATCTTACATTTCCAAAGCCACCGGCGATCCGAGCGGCTGGAATTACAGCGTTTATGCCGGCGGCCGCGGCGGCCAGCAAAACGGCAATTTCATTTTTACCGGCTCGGGCGTGGCTCTAATCGCCAATGGCGGCCGGCTGCACGCCAATCAAGTTTTTAAGGTCCAAAAAGCCGAAGTCGTCGTCAACGACGGCGCCGTCACCTCGGCCAATGTCATTGAGGTCGTGGCCGGCGGCGTTTTGACTTTGAATAACAGCTATCAAGACGCTCCGACCAGCACGGTGGAAATCATACCCATAACCATTAACCGCGACCCGGAAAATCCCGAGGAAAATTCCTGGGAAAAGCGAGCCACGGCGACTTATACCACTGCCGCCTTTAACAGCTTGCCCGATAACACCGTTTTAACCGGCATTATTTACGTCAGCGGCAGCAATGCCAGAATTATTAATAAAAATCTGACCATCAACGGCGTTTTGGCGGCTGGCGGCAGCCTGGAAGCGGATTTGGACGGCCAAAGCTTTATCGTCAACCATGATGAAACTTATGACAGCGGCGTTTTGGTCAATAATAATCTCACGATCACGACCGAAGGCGGCCTGGTATTGATTGACGGCTTGATTTATTCGGGCAACACTCTTGAAATCAACAGTCAAAACACCGATTTTACCATTAATGGCGCGCTGGCCGGTTTTGACGCGACTGTTACCGCCTCGGGCCGGCCCATTACTTTAAATTTTACGGCGGCTAACGTCGATCCGGTAATCAATCCGGAATACAATCCCGATTCGCCCTTAATCCAAATCGACCACTGGGAAGAGCAGTATTGATTAAAGCCGGTAAGTAAATTAAGTAAATTAAGCGAGGTAAGCAGCTTATTAAGCTTGGCTTAATTTACTTAATTTACTTACCTCGCTTAATTTACTATTATTTATTGGCTTGTCTTAATTTTGCGATCAAGCCATAAATCTGTTATAATTATATAAAATCAATCTTCAACCAACCAAATATGAATTTTTTTTCAAACACAAGCGCTTTCGGCCTGGATATCGGCGAACGGGCGATAAAATTGGCGCAGCTGAAAAAAAGGGGGAAGAAAATAATCTTGGCCGCCTACAATGAATTGGCTCTGCCGCCGGAAATAATCGTCAACGGCGAAATCAAGCAGCCAGACAAATTTGCCGATTTGCTCAAGCAATTGGTTAAAACCGCCAAGGGCAATAAAATCGCCGGCAAAGAATTAATCGCCGTCTTGCCGGAAACTAAAACTTTATTGAAAGTGATTGAAATGCCGCTTGACGGCGAAAAAGAAATCTTGGAAATAATTAAAAAAGAAATCGTCAATCATTTCCCGGTCAGTCCGGAAGAAATTTACTTTGACTGGCAAGTCTTAAAGCAAACGTCGGAAAAAATAAAGCTGGTAATCGGCGCCGTGCCGAAAACGATTGCCGATTCTTATTTCTCCGCCATTGAAAAAAGCGGCTTTACCCCGATAATTTTTGAAATTGAAGCCGCCGCCATCGCCCGCAGCCTGATGGCCGAGGCCGATTCGCAGGCCAAAATCATTATTGATTTCGGCGCGGTCAGGAGCGGCTTGAGCGTTTACGACCAAAAAACCCTCCAATTCACCGCCAGCTTGCCGATTTCCGGAAAAAAAATCACGGAAACGATCGCTAAAACTTTAAATCTGGACGCCAAAAGCGCGGAAAAAGCCAAAATCGTCTGCGGTTTAGACACGAAAAAATGCGAGGGGGCGCTGCTTAAAATTTTATTAAAGCCGATTGACGAACTGGCGGCCCGGATTAAAAAAGCCATTCTATTTTATAAAGACAACTTTCCCGAAGGCAATCAAATCACCGAGGTCATTCTTTGCGGCGGCGGCGCGAATTTTTCGCAAATTGACCTGGTTTTGTCCGAAAAATTAAAACTGCCGGTCAAGATCGGCAATCCGCAGCTGAAAATCACCGCCAAAAAACTGACCCTGCCGAACAATAAAATCATGTCTTATGCCACCGCCATCGGCTTGGCCTTGCGCGCCGAACAAAAAGAAAAATTAATATGATCAACCTTAATTTGGTTCCGCCGCAAAAAAAACAAGAAATCCGCTTAATGCAGATTTATATTATAATCAAAAATTTGATTATTTTGATTTTATTTTTGGCGATTGCCGCGGCGATTACGCTTTTGCTGACCAAGATGTTCTTGCAGAATCATTTTAATAATATCGTTGAGCAAACGACTTTGACGCCCCGCTACGCCAATATTTTTAATAAAGATTTCAAAGAATTCAACGCCCAGCTTAAAGCCGTCAAAGAAATCCAGAAAGATCATTTCTACTGGACCAATTTTTTCGTCAAATTTTCCAAGCTGATACCCGACGGCCTGGCTTTGAACAATTTAATCATCAATAACAATAAAATCCTGCTTACCGGTTCGGCCAAGCTGCGCGATCAGCTTTTAGTTTTAAAAAATAACCTGGAAAGCTCCGAATTATTCTCCAACGTGGAAATTCCCCTGGAAAACCTGCTAAAAAAAGAAGGGGTTGACTTTAATATCAAGGCCGATATCAATTTAAGCCAATTCTAATTTTATGGCTATAAAAAGAAAAATCATAATTTCCATTGCCTTGGTCGGCGCGGCCACCGGCCTGATTGTCTATGCCATCATTTTGCCGACCATTCAGGATATTAAAAAAATCAGCGACGCGGTTTACGCCGAGAGAATGGATTTGGAAAAAAAATATATCCGGGGCCAGCTTTTGAAAAAAACTCTGGAAGACTTTGAAAAAGCCAGGCCCCAAAAAGAAAAATTAGCCAGCGTTTTCGTCAATCAAGGCAAAGAACTGGAATTCATCACCGCCCTGGAAAAAATCGCCGCCGACCAGGGCTTAAAGCAAAATATCCAAATGCCGGCGGCCACCGGCAAAAAAAGCGAAAAAAATCTTTATTCCCGGCTTTTGGGAATAACCGTTAACGGCGATTTTATTGGAATTTTAAAATACCTGAAAGATTTGGAAAAGTTAAATTATTATTTTAATATTTCGTCTTTAACTGTCGGCCTGGACGGAAAAAACCCGGGGAATAAAGCGGTTAACGCGATCTTGACCGGAAAAATTTATACTCTGCCGGGCGCCCAAAAAACGTTTTAGCTTAATAAAATTATGGCTCTCAAAATACCGAAATTAAAATTTAAAAATCCGTTTTCTCTAAAATATTTTTATCTCTTGACGGTTTTTCTGGTCATTGGGGCCTTAATCGCTTTGGGCATATTTCTTTATCAATATCCCTACCAGACCGTCGCTCAATCAAAAGAAATCGTCCTTTTGCGAAGCCAGGTGGCGCCGGAAGCCATTAACCTGGACGAGGTCAAAAAAGTCTTGGAATTTCTGGATAAAAAAATTGCCAGCGACGGCATTGACTGGCAGAAAGTAAAAAATCTTTTTTCCTCGTCAGCCACCAGCTCGGCGCCGGCGCCTTCTGTGCCCGCGGCTCAATAATGAATCGCCACAGCCAAACAGCGAGACCAAAATTTAATGCGGCTTTATGAAAAAAATATTATAGATCCGATTGGCGATTTAAAAAGATGGCCGGATGAACATTATTTGCCCCAGGCCCATATTTAGACCGTTGAATAATTCGTTTTTTCCGCGTTAATCCGCATAATTATCCGCGCCTGCCCCGTTAGAAATTTATTTCTAACGGGGTAAGTCCGCTTCTATTGCGCTAAAATCAGCCAGACACCAAATTATAATAAACAGGTAAAATTATTCAACGCTCTTATATTACGCCTCACTCAAGCCCGGCAGGAAATAACAAGAGCGCAAAAACCGGTCTTTCCGAAATAAAACCGGCCGCCGAAGCCGCCGTTTTTTTAATTAGCCAAACTCCGATTAACCCCGCCTAAATTTTGGTATTTAAATAATCACGGTTATTTTTAAACAGCAAAATTTAGGCGGGCTTAATCGCTGATCGCTAGTCTTATCGCTCTATCGCTCGCCTCGCCGTCGCCCCGGCTTATCCGCTGAACCCCGAGCGTTAGCGAGGGGGAAGGTGTAAGGGGCCGAAGGCGGGCTCTCATCACTTTACTTCAAAGGCGACATTTTTCTCAATTTTTCCACGATTCCCGGCAAAACTTCAATCAGCCGGTCAATTTCTTTTTTTGTGTTGAATTTACCCAGGGTAATCCTTAAACTGCCATGGGCCAAAAGCGGATTCAAGCCCAGCGCCATTAGAACGTGCGAGGGTTCAAGCGAACCCGAGGAGCAGGCCGAGCCCGTGGAAACCGCGATTCCCCGCTGGTCCAAAAGCAAAAGCAAGCTCTCCCCTTCCACGCCGTAAAAACTAAAATGAGCGTTATTCGGCGCCCGGTTTTTTAAATCGCCGTTAACCTGCGCTTTAGGGATGATTTTTAAAATCTCTTCGATTAAATAATCTCGCAGTTTCCTGATTTCGCCGAGATTTTTCTTGTCTTGACTGATCAATTCCACGGCTTTACCCAGACCGATAATTCCCGGCACGTTAAGCGTGCCCGGCCGCAAACCCGCTTCCTGATGGCCGCCGAATTGAATCGGTTTTAAAGGCGTGCCTGACCGGCGATAAAGCGCGCCGATGCCTTTGGGACCGTAAATTTTATGGGCCGAAAGCGACATTAAATCAACGCCCAGCTTGTTGACATTCATCTCGCAATAATTGGCCGCCTGGACCGCGTCGGTATGAAAATAAATTTTTTCTTTTCTTGTCTGATTCAGTTCTTTGATCATTTCGCCAATCTTGGCAATCGGCTGAATCGTGCCGATTTCATTGTTGACGTACATAATCGAAACCAGCCGGGTTTCAGCCTTAATCGCTTTTTGCAATTCAGCCAAAGAAACAAGGCCTTGGGCATCAACGCCAAGATACGTCACCTCCGCGCCTCTTTTTTCCATTTCCCGGCAGGCCTCCAGAATCGCCGGATGCTCGATTTTTGAGGTGATAATCTGCTCGCCCGGTTTGGCCAAACCTAAAATAACCAGATTGTCGCTTTCCGTGGCGCCGGAAGTAAAGATCACTTCATTGGTCTTGGCGCCCAAGAATTCCGCCACGGCTTCCCTGGCCTCGTCCACGGCGGTTTGGGCCGCCTGGCCAAACCCGTGGATTGAAGAAGCATTGCCGAAGATTTCGGAAAAAAACGGCGCCATTGCCTTAAACACTTCCGGATCAACCGGCGCCGTGGCGGAGTGGTCAAAGTAGATCTTTTGGTTTGGCATAAGTTTAGCGATGGGAGCGATGAAACGATGAATTTTTATGCTCCATCGCTTCATTAACTTCATCGCTTCATCGCTTTGTTACGCTTTATTAATTTTAATTAACCTGCTCAATCTCTTTAACCCAGTCCAGTCTGGCTTTCAGAACCCGGCCGATTCCTTCTTTTAGGGTTAAAGACGACATCGGGCAACAAGAGCAAGCGCCTTGCAGCTTTACCTTGACAATCCCGTTTTTTTCGTCAACATCAATCAGCTCAACGTCGCCGCCGTCAGCCTGAAGGCTGGGCCGGACTTCAGCCAATATTTTTTCTACTTCGTTTTTCATAAATTAAATTTGTTAATTAATTAACTAAAAATAATAAAAAAGCCATATTATCGCTTGCCTTTAACGAATGGACTGCTTTAGGCAAAAAATGAATCAGCGTGCCGGCTTTCATTTCTATTTTTTCTCCGGCCAAGATAAACTCGCCCCTTCCCTCATAGACCGAGACCAAAGCCTCCCGGGTTGACGTATGGTCTGAAATTTCCGTGCCCCCAGCCAGGCAAAAAAGCGTCATCTCTAATTTTTGGCTTTTAAAAATTACTCGGCTAAAAATTCCTTTTTCCGGATATTGAATCAGCTCATTGATTTGCTGCCAATTTTCATTCATAAAAATTATTGATTAGCGGCTAATTCTTTAATTAATTCGGCGTAACGGCCGATAAATTCGGGATTATATTTAGTTTCCGCCAGCTGGCTGAATTGATTTAATATTTCCGCCTTAATTTCGGCCGATAAACCCTCTTCCGCCATGGGATATAAAATATTATCTTCCTTGAAAATATGCTCTTTTAACAGATCGGCATAGCCTCGGGCGCCGGCCATTATCTCATCTGCCCGATTGTCGGCCAGGCCCGCGGCCAGCTGTTTGACGTATTTTCGTCCCAAGTCATGTTCGGCCAGCATCTGCTCAATCGGGTTGCAATGCATTTGAGCTTCATTTTTGCAAAATTCCCGGAATAAAATTTCCTCTTCCTTGGCGTGATGAAAGCCGTCCGCGTAATTTTTTATGAAATCCAGCGCTTTCTGAAAAAAATCATGATTAATTTTCCGGCTCTCGGCCAATTTGGCCGTTTCTTTTTCCAAAGCTTCAATTACTTTGAGAATATCAAAATGCTCCGCGGATAAAATATCTGATATGGTCGCCATAATATATTCGGATTAATAATTAATTACTCATGAAAACATTCCGGCAATGATAAATTTTTAATTTCCGGATATTGATCCAAAACGCCTTGTTTTTCCAAATACTCTTTAATCGCCAACTTTAAGCCGTCGGAAGCCAGAATCGAGCAATGAACTTTGACCGGCGGCAAATCGCCCAAGCCTTTGACGATGTCGCTTTTTTCTATTTTAAAAGCGTCTTTCAAGTTTTTGCCTTTGGCCATATCGGTCAGAATCGAGGAACAGGCAATCGCCGCCGCGCAACCCAAAGTTTCAAACTTTATATCAACAATTTTATCTTCCAGTCGGTCAGCGGCAAGCGGCAAGCGGTCAACTTTCAGATAAATTTTCATCATATCCCCGCATAAAGGATTGCCGACTTCGCCGATGGCGTCGGCATCGGAAATCTGCCCCTGATTATGAGGGTTAGTGAAATGCTTCATGACTTCAGCGGAGTATTGCATAGGTTAGGTGGTTAGGTGGTTAGCCCGCCTCGACTCGCCGGGAATAGTCAATGGAAAGTCGAGGCGGGCTATCAACCTAACAACCTATATGAGATCCTCAAGCGTCATTGATTTTAAAGTCTTGGCCATGACTTGCTGGACTTTCTGGTAAACCCGCACCGAAGGACACCCCTTTTTGCCGCAAAAAATCCGGCCGGAAGCGCCTAAACAGCGAAAAACCGAGATTGACCCTTCTAAGGCTTCTATCACGTCAAAAATCGCGATTTTAGAGGGCTGATGGCTTAATTGATAACCGCCAGCCATCCCCATGGAACTATTAACCAAGCCGGCTTTTTTTAAGCGGGAAAACAGGCGCTCCAAATAAGCCAGGGAAATTTTCTCGGCTCGGGCGATTTTAGCCAAGGAATAATGGCCTTTTTGGTAATTTTTAGCCAAATAGACCAAAGCCCTTAAGCCATATGACGAGCGGGTGGAAAATTTCATATTTAACTCCGACTAAATTAGTTGGTATTTACATCTTAGCATATTAAAAAACCCTGTCAAGGGGATAAATAAAAATCAAAATTAAAAATCATTTATTGACAATGACTAGCGCTTTTCTCCCCTGTTCCATCTCTTCGTCCGTCATGCCGTCTTGGCCGAGCTCGTGGTCCCAGTCGTGAACCGCGGCCAGCAGAATTTGATATTTATAGCGATAACCCTCGCCTTTTCTCGTGCCCGGGTCGTTGGTGATAAATTCGCCGGTCGTCTCGTCATAGCCGCGGATAACTAACATATGATAAATCGGGCCTTGGCCTTTAAAATTGGGATTGCCCAATTGCCGCCCCGCGGCCGGAACCATGATCAAATTGCCTTTAAGCAATTCCTGTTTTATTTTTTCGACCGACACCTCATAAGTTAATTCGCTTTTTTGGCTGAAGTATTTTTCCAAAATCACCGAGCCCTCGGCGGCGGTCAGATCGACCCGGTAGCCATTTTCTTCTTCCCATTTGACCAGATTTAAAATTCCCTGCTCCATGATATGGGCGCTTAAAGGTTCTTTTTTAAAATACTTGACCGCCATAATCATAGCCGCTTCCTCGCAGGCCTCTTCATGCAGCGCGTCCCAGTTGGCAAACGGCGCTTGAGACGCGAACAAAACCGGGTAATTCAAAAACTTCGGCGCTTCCGGTTCAGCTGGCGCCGGTTTTGCCTGATTGGTATTAACGGCCTGGTTAGTATTAACATTGCTGTTTTCCGGCTCCGCTACTTCCGTATTTTCCTGTTTTTCCGCCTCTGAATTTTCCGCCTTATCTGGACTTATCTGGACTTTATCTTGACTTATCTTGACTGATTTTTGACAGCCAAAAGCCAATAAACTAACCGCCAATATTAGGCAAAAATATCTAAATTTCATATAAATTCATTATATCTAAAATCACAAAAAATTAAAAGGATCTGCGATTTTTCTTATTAATTTTCTTCCTAAATCAAACCCACCTTAACTCGTGTTCGGCCAGCTGCGCCGAAACGTCAGAGAGACGAGCGAGGCAGGCCGTAACCGCCCGCGTATTCACCTATTACCATCTTTATTATACAAAAAAAATTCGACCTACGCCAGTTTGTAAAAACTAACATAGGTCGATAAATCGAGTCCAAAGGACTAAGTTCAAGAGTCAAGGAGACCCAAGAGTCTAAGTTCAGAGGACTAGTTACTTGCAGGAACGAGAAACAGGAACCCGAAGCCGCGATCCCACTCGTCGTCGGGGCTGACATTGAACGCGCTCAGGCTGCGGCCACCGACATCGCGGTCGAGACCGAGCAAGCTCAGGTTGCCGTCCGAGTCGGCAACGGCCTCATGCATGATGATTAGCGCCCACAGCCCAATCTGTTCAAGGTCTTCGTCGGAAAACATCTCGCGGACATACAGCGCGAGCTCCATTGGCGGGTCAACATAACCGTGTTTGGCCGCTTCAGCCCTGATATTTGACGTAATCCTGTCGTCATCCTTGAACTCGTCGCCCATAATCAGAGCCAGCTTGTAGGTGATGCCATTGGTGGCGACGAACTTTTTGCCGTGAATCAGTTGCTTGGCGATATCGCCGACATGGTCGCCTTGCGCTTCAATGTCCGCAACTAACTGCTCGCCGATCCGGCCGTCGGTTGTAACCTCAAAGGTTTTCGGCACGCCGAACGGATTCTCCCCGCGCAGAAATCGCTTCAGACGACGAAGCCACATAGTACCCTTGGGGCCGGTAATCTTATTCAGAAGGTCAAACAGCATTCCCAACATTGCCGTGGGTAGCTGCGCGAGCTTCCGTACCACTTGACCGAGCATATCTTCCGACATGGTCAGTACCTCCTTAATTTCCTTTAACTACATCATGTTATGCCAACGGACTACACAGCGTAGCCATAGCCAGAAAACACCCAAGATTGAGTAACTTTTGGCTATAGCTACCTGCTTTTACAAGTTTACCCCGTTAAAAATTTCATTTCTAATGGGGTAAAAATAAGCGTAAAAAGAACTAATAATATAGTATAGCATATTTTGCAATTTATGTCAAACTGACTCACGCAAATTCTAA